>Ga0116231_10000175_pt1 | contig 89501 bp, 85 predicted proteins | sample S1TSphgellanicum_2_FD_89695 | JGI IMG/M metagenome (GOLD analysis project Ga0116231, IMG submission 89695) | Host-associated microbial communities from peat moss isolated from Minnesota, USA - S1T2_Fd - Sphagnum magellanicum MG | ecosystem: Host-associated > Plants > Peat moss > Unclassified...
AATTAGGAACAAAAAAAAAAAAAAAAAAAAAAAAAAAAAAAGAGGAAAAAAAAAAAAAAAAAAAAAAAAAACCCAACCATGGATTTTGTGTGGATGGGTGTTTTTTTTTAAAAATAATAATAATTTTTTTTTAGAAAAAATTTTTAAAAAAAATTGAAAGGGGGTATTTAGTATACAAGTGAGAGCCATGAGGGAGGTGTTGTCAGTACACAAACACATGGGTGGGTTTGCTTGAGCATTTTGAGCATTGGGGGAAATTTTGTCATAAGTGTGTAAGAAGAGAGAGAAAGGATTGCTACTACTAGCCAGCCTACCCACATCACCTCACATGTGGCCACTGGCGGGGGGGGTGTTGTTGTTGTTGTTGTTGTTGGTGTCTGTCTGCACCCCACCCCACCCCCAAAAATCAATCAAGTTTGTGCTGGTCACATGGCCCCCCCCCCCTCCCCTTCTTTTGTCACACTCATAGAGGAGAAAAAGCCAGTTTAAGCTCCTCCCCCATGTGGTTTGCTGCACCCTCTTCTCATAAAAAGACAAATTGAGTTTTGCAGAAGTTTGCAGAGTTTGCAGAGGTGAAGAAGAAGAACAAGAATCGGGTGACAAAGTACAAGAGATGATACTGTTGCTGTTGCTGATGAGCCTCATCATCATCGTCATCATCAATCAGCGGCAAGCATCATGGAGGAGGGTGAAAGTTTGGTGGGTGTAACAGTAGTAGTGGTGGTGGTGGTGATGGTGTTGTTGTTGTTGTCGTCTCATGAAAGTTTGGCAGAAGAGACCACCACCACCACCACCACCTTACCAAACTACCAACCCTTCCTCCTCCTTTTTCTTTCTTTCTCTTTTTTTTTGGTTTGTGTTCTCCAATCTTTCACAAGACAAACCCAAAAACTTATGCAAATTTCAACACTACACAACTTTCCACAGACAAACCCAACAACTTATGCAAATTTCAACACTACACAACTTTCCAGAGACAAACCCAACAACTTATGCAAATTTTAAAACTTCACAATCTTCCACAGATAAAACCCAAAACTCAATGCAAATTTCAAAAAACTGCACAATCTGCCACAGGCAAACCCAAAAACTTATGCAAATTTTAAAACTTCACAATCTTCCACAGATAAAACCCAAAACTCAATGCAAATTTCAAAAACTGCACAATCTGCCACAGACAAACCCAAAAAACTTATGCAAATTTTAAAACTACACAATCTTCCACAAATAAACCCAAAACTCCATGCAAATTTCAAAACTGCACCAACCTTCCACAGACAAACCCAAAAGCTTATGCAAATTTCAAAACTACACAATCTTCCACAGACAAACCCAAAACTCATGCAAATTTCAAAACTCATCTTCAGACAACAAGAAAAAATTGCTTCAGTTGGAATAGGATCTTTTTTTGGCATGGAAGAACAGATCTTGCAGACTAAATTTGTGTAGCTTGCATGTAAGTAAGCAAGCTTCATCCAAGTTCACACCATTTTGTAAATCACTTGCAGAAAAACTTTTGGGGTTTTTCTCTCTCTCTTTTTTTTTTGGCAGCTTGCATGGAAGCAAGCAAGCAAACAAGCATGCCCCAAACTCTATACCATTTTGTAAAAGAACGACTTACAGAAAACCTTTCGATTTTTTTGCAGCTTGGGTGGAAGCAAACAAACAAGCATGCCCCAAGCTCAACACCATTTTGTAAGGTGTTCTCACTGGCAGAAACTCTGTTGTGCAGCTTTGGTGGAAGGCCCTGAGCTCACACTTGTAAAGAAATCACTGGCAGCAACATTGCACAGCTTGGGTCGGTGGGTGGGTGTGAGCAAGCCCCAAACTCAACACAATTTTGTAAAGAATCACTAGCAGAAGATTTGTTGTGCAGCTTGGGAACAAGCACACAAGCAAGCCTCAAACCCAACATCATTTGAGTAAAGAATGACTCCATAACAATTGTGACTCTAAACCCTAAACCAACAAAGATATGTTAGTTAGTCATGCTAAGCATAACAGTGTTGAATAATTTGTGATCAAACTTTGCATTCTGCAAAACTTGTGAACTTCACATTAAATTAGTCAAGGTTTTGTATGTCTAGAAATCAAAGATCAAAAATTTTGCTCCTGCAAAAAATAAAATATAATCTTGATCCTCCTGTGTGTGAGAGAAAAGGGCACAAGAAAACTTCAAACCCCCCAACAAAGTCGGATTTCATTGCCTACTTGAGCATTGAATGTCACATTCCAAAGTGTCAAGCAAACCATTGCATACATATACATACTTTCCATTGCATTACACATCTGATTTGCATCAAAAGTGAAGTAGAGATTGGTACATGAGAGCTTAAAACAAGAGCAAAGAGATTTGGAGAACTGAAAATTCAGAGATTCAAATAATTGGGGTTGGTTCAGGGATGAAGAAAAGACTTGAGAATTTGAAGACTCTCACTTGATCACTTGAGAGTCCCAGGCAATTTAACCATTTTGATGTAGCCTCCATCACCAAGCACAAAATATACTATGAGGAGGACAGAGGAGAGGAGGATTCTCCTCCCAAGTCTGGACCTTGTGAGTGTAGAAGAGAAAGCATCAGATGAAGAAAAAGAAGAGAGGAAACAAAAAGAGCTGCCAAAAGAATGACGTGATCAATGTCTTGTCTCATTCTTCTTACTAGAACCGGAAGAAGAATTCAATGCTTGAAAGCTTTGGATTTAATGCTTGGCACTGATTCTTCCTCCTCAAAGTGTCCTGTCTCTCTTGTCTGATTCTTCCTTGTTAAGGAGAAGGAAGAATTGGATGCTTGAAAGCTTGAGAGAAAGCTTGGATTCACAGTGCTCACTAATTTCTTCCTTGAATTCAATCCTCAATTCCTGATTTTTCCTCCTCAAAGAAGGAAGGAAGAATCAGTGAGTATTGGATTGAAGAGGAAAAATCAGGAATTGAGCATTGAATCCAATCTTTTTACCTGAAACAGATTTGGCACCCACCCACCTGACAGCCCGAAAATCTCCACACATGATGGGAGATAGAAATCCCCTCAACTCCACAACTTGCAAGAGTGTTTTTTTGGTTTTGTGGGAGCAAAAAGGAAGCTCTGTGTACACACACACACACATACACATCAAGGGTTTTGTGGTGGTAGAATCTTGTGGGCTGAAAAGCTTGCCCTAGTTTGCAAGGAAAGAGATGAAGAAGAAGAGGGAAAGGGAAAAAGAAAAAGAATCAAAGACTAGAGAATAAAACACAGACAAATGTTATGAGTACCTGCAAGAAAGAAGAAGAAGAAGAAGAAGACGAAGACGCTGGCAACATTGTGGAAAAGAGAAGAAGAAGAAAGGGGGAGAAAACAACACCAACAGACTCATCAGAGAAAGCAAAAACAGAATCAAAGAATAGAGAAAATACAACACACAAAAAAACTGTCAAGGGTACCTGCAAAAATAAAGTAGAAGAAGAACCACAACCAGAAGCTGGTAACATTGTTGGAAAAGAGATGAAGAAGAAGAAGAAGAAGACGAGGGAGAAAACAAAAGAGAGACACTGATCAGAGAAAAGAAAAGAAACAGAAAGAAAGAAAACAGAATACAAAACAGATTTGAGCTTTGCGGAGCTCCGATTCTGTAAGAGAGAAGAAGAGTGGAGTGAGATGATGAGAAGAAGTGGGAAGAGAGAAGAGAGGTACCCAATAGCCCTAGCTATGGTCAATTGGTCGCAAACCCATTCACAAACAAAAGCAGCTCCAGCTCCTCCTCCTTCTCCCCCTGGCACTAGACCAAAGACACTTCACAAGAGCTGCCTCTCGCTCATCAGGATTTGAGTACAAATCTCGCGAGAAAGAGAGAGAGAGAGAGCTGTGAGAGATGACTAAGGCTAAATCGGCGAGAAAAGTTCTGGACTCGTTTTTGGTGAAAGGAACAGACAAAAGCGTCCGAGGTACGCGGTTAAGCTTTTTCTCAAGTTTACCACTAGTGGATCTGGATCTTAAGTAATTTGTGGGTGGACAATTCAATCAATTCCAGGTCTAGGACTTGGTGATGGTTGGTGGTTCGAAAAATGGGAGTGGTGGTGGTAATGAGAAGAATAAGAAAGGTGCTGGTTCGAAAAATGTAGTGGGTGGGGTGTTTTTTCCCCCTTCTGGACTCACTTTGTTTGTTTGCAGCAGGCGGAAGAAGGAAGAAGAAAGAAGAAGTGTTTTTGCAGCATTTGATGATGATGTTCTTGATGGAGTTTTCTCCAATTGTTTGTTTTGCTGTGGTGGTGGGAAGAAGAAGAAGAGAAGAAGTGTTGTTTTTTGCAGCATTTGATGACGATGATGTTCTTGATTGAGTTTTCTCCAATTGTTTGTTTTGTTGTGGTGGTGGGAAGAAGAAGAAGAAGAAGAAGAAGAAAAGTGTTGTTTTTTGCAGCATTTGATGATGATGATGATGATTTGCTTGATTGAGTCTTCTCCAATTGTTTTGTTTTGTTTTGTTGTGGTGGTGGGAAGAAGAAAGGTGCTGGTTTGAAAATGTAGTGAGTGGGTTTTTTTCTTCTTCTGGACTCACTTTGTTTGTTTGCAGCAGGAGGAGGAAGGAGGAAGAAGAAGAAGAAGAAGTGTTGTTTTCTGCAGCATTTGATGATGATGATGATGATGTGCTTGATTGATGTCCAATTGTTTTTGTTTTGTTGGCAGTGGGTGACACTGTCTTGATGCGCGCAGAGGATAGTGAGAAGCCTCCCTATGTAGCCAAGATAGAGAAGATTGAAGCAGACAGCAGGAATAACATCAAGCTGCGTGTGCGCTGGTACTACCGACCTGAAGAGTCCAAGTGTGGACGGAGACCATTCCATGGTGCCAGAGAGCTCTTCCTCTCTGACCACTATGACATTCAAAGTGCTGATACCATTGAAGGCACCTGCACTGTGCACACCTTCCGCAACTACATCAAGCTGGAGACTGTCAGAGCTGAGGATTTCTTCTGCCGCTTTGAGTACCAAGCTGCCACTGGAGATTTCACTCCAGACAGAGTTGCAGTGTAAGTAAGCCTCTTCTTCTTCTTCTTCTTGCTCTCTGTACATTGCAGCAATCAGTCCTCACAACCAGCAATTCTGTGTCGCTTCCTAAACTCCTCTGCTGCTGCTGCTGCCAAGCATTCTGATGCAACTTTCTCAATTACAATCAGCTTGCTGCTGCTGCTGCTGCTGGTGGGTTTTTCTTACAGATATTGTATATGCGGGCTTCCCTACAATCCTGACAATCTCATGATTCAGTGTGAAGCTTGCAAGGATTGGTAAGCTCCAAAAGCTCTCTCTTTCATCACCACCCCCACCCACCACCCAATTGTACAAACATAGTAGTGATGGCTGCTGTTTTGAGAGAGAAAATGCTGGTCATAGTTGTGGCTCCCAAGGTGCTGTAGAAATTGGTTTCTGCAAGTTGGTCTGCAACCTAATCTGTTTTGTCACTCTTCAAGCTCAGTGCCATCACCCAATTGTACAAATGTAATTGTCATGGCTGCTTTGGAGAGAGAAATGCTGGTCATAGTTGTGGCTCCAGAGATGCCCTAGAAATGGGTTTCTGCAAGTCAGTCTGCAACCCAATCTGTTCTTTATGTCACTCTTCTTCGAGCTTTCTATCTACCTTTCAAAGGTAGAAAGAAATCTTTCTACCTGATGCTGGCATTGAGGAAAAAAGTTGTCATCTTCTTTTTATATCCCCACCACCAATCAATTCCAAGGATTTGTGTCTGCAAGTGTTTCTTGCAACCAAGCTCTCTTTATGTTGTTGCTCCTCAAGCTTTCTTTCTACCTTTGAAAGAGAAGAAATCCAGTGTGCCATTGAGAAATAGGGCTCTCTCACCTTCTCTTCTCTTCTCTTCTTTTCACAACAATGCTGACTAGAGGAGGTACTTCATTTGGTACCACCATTTTGTTGCCTTCACTATTCACATCTCTCGGAACCAAGAGTGGAATGCTGAGCAGAATTCGGTGCTGTAGGAGTGCTTGAACTCAAGTAGTGTATTCTTGTGAAAGGTGACAAGGGTATTACAGATTGATTGGTGAATTAGCTTTGATTGTAGATTTCTGTTTTATTTAGCCAAGGAGCTGCTGCTGCTGCATTCTTGTTCCACTTGATTCTATTGATAATGAGAGTCCTGCTCATGCCCTGGACTTCTTGATGATGTCCATAAAACTAGAAGCTTTGTTTGTTTGTTAGCTCCTGCCTGCAGTTTCATTTGTCTAGAAGCACTGATATTGGAAGCTTGGTTTCTTCTTGGTTACAGTGTCCTGACACCTCCCCTCCACCAATGTAGCTGACAAACTGTGAAAAATGGATGATTGTAGGTTTCATGGCCACTGTGTGAACTTGAGCACAGAGCAGGTTATTACCACAGAGAAGTACATGTGTACAGTTTGCAGCAACACACCTGAAAACAATCGCAACAAGGGGATTGCACCTGACACTTGACTTTAAAAGGTAACCCTTGAAAAGAGTGTATGGCTTGCATTTATCTGCCATGTTTCCTCTGCTTCTCATCCTTGAGATCCTCCTCCTCCTCCTCCTCCTCCTCCTCCTCAGCAGCTTTCTTTTACATGGTTTTCACTCCAGATCAAATGGAGAAGACTAGACTATGATCTCTGACACTGCCACATTCATCTTTCAAGTTGATAGGAAAAAAGACTTGGCTTTAGAGCATTCTCTGATTTGAAAGCTTTGTGGTATGTTATTATCTGTACAAATTCTATCACACGCCAAGGTATATGTTGGAAGCTGCTTCCTTCCAACAAGTGTGGTGACCTCGATACCCATTTGTTGAGAGTTTTTTTTGTATCCAGACCATTTCTGCTTACCACCGACTCTTGAAAATCATCTCCAGATTGTTTGAGCACTGTTTCAGAATCTGTTTTTTCAGTTGATCTCAAAACACAAGTATGGACAAGTTCTTGTTGGTGTATACATGATGATGTAGACCTATGTACTTAACTAATTGTTTGTTGTCAAGCAGTGCATACTCTGTGTGGACATCTTTTGGGTCAACACATCAACTCGCCCAAAATCCTGGCGCCCAGAAAGCTGCAGGACACAAGCAAAATTGCCTACAATGTTTTCACATACCCACTGTCAGTTAGCTCTGATTTTGTTGTATATTTACATATGCAAACTGTTGTTACTAAAGTATTGCGACCACCTCTCTGTAAGGTAGGTAGCTGCTTGGTCCCATTTGTCTAAATATTTATTAGCAAGTGTTTTCATCAGGGCAGGGCCTCTTAACTTCAACTTTGAATATGCATGCAGCAGCATTCAATCAATTGAGAACTTCATTATAGGAAATGTAGACACCATTGTTCACTTATTATGATTTTGTCTGCCGTAGAATTGCCAATTTGATCAGTAGACTTGTGTGTGAAGAAGGGATAATGGGTTGAACTTGTGTGCTAAGAAAGTGACAATGGGTGCTATGAAGGACCCAAAGAAAAGTACTGTAAACAGAGGGCAAACTTATGAGCCCACGAGCTGCTAGTTGCAGCTTGAATGAGGATACTATTGACTTTTGCAATTTACACCACAAAGTTCTCTCGAGTTCTAGTCAAGATTGTGAGCATTTGTTTCTTCTTGTTGCTTCCAGAAATACAAACAGAAACTGAGCTCAGGATGCAGATTTTGTCAAATGTTTTGCTCATCTACAGTTCCTGCTGTTGGCAGTTACCAATAAGAGGGTTTAGTGTAGAATTTTCTCTCTCACTCTCTCTGTGGTGATCTGAGAGAAAGTATATTTGAAGTCTAGTACAGCCCACAGATGCTCCTTCCACACACACTTGCAGCAGAGATGATGATCCTTCTTCTGTTGGGAAGGGAGATACATGCATTTGCATAATTTAGGGTTTAGGGTTTAGAAGAGAATTATTCTGTTTTGTCGTGTGTAGAAGAGGAGAGCTACTTGAGGATGATGGATAGTTGGTGTTTTGTTACCCGGCCATGATTGGGTCTCTAACAAGTTACCCGTATTTGTTGAACTAGCATTGTGTATGCAAGTGTCAATAGTTGTATATATGGCGTGTAAATCTCTCAAGTGTTAATCATTTACAATTACATGCTCAAACTTTTTGCACTTGTATCATTGTTGTGTATAATTTTGTTTTTATATTTTATACATGAATAGTGTAAACATTTGTCAAATACACTTACACAATGTCATGTAAATGAACTTTATACACTTATGCTTTATACACAAAGCGAAAATAAATTTCATTATGGCATTAAAAGATTTAGGATTTTGTGCAAGTCATAAATCAAATACATGCACAATACTTGTTTTAAGCATGTCTATATACATACAAGGCTATGTGATAATATTAATGCACTATTATATAAAGGTGTTGAATAGGCTTGTACGTGTAAGTGTGAAGAAAAATTCTTATGGCAAATAAAATTGCTAGATTTGGTGATTTGAGTTTATTTATTTATTTAATTTTAAATGAACTAACAATTAAATATGTAATAGAGTTTGGTAGGTTTGTGAGAATTTTAGAAGACCAATAGAAATGATAGAAAGGGACAATTATTTTCAATGTTCAACAAAATAGGGTTATATGTAGGCTTGAAGATTTTTTTTAGGCCAATGAGATTGTTGGATTTGGTGGTTGAATTTGTTTTAAAAATTGTCTTGAGTGAACTAATAGTTCAATGTGTAATAATTATTTATTTTACAATAAACAAAACTTTGAAAAGCAAAAAAATTTGAAATTGAAGACACTTTTATTGATAAAAAATTGATTAAAAAAAAAAGTATGTAGTTATCAAACTAAATGGCTATCAAAGAATGTATGAATTATGTAAAAATTGAGTTGAAAACTTCAAATGAATCAATGTTTTCTAAAACTATAGACTTTGTGCTATAAAATGTACAACTTGGATCACATAAATGTTTGCAAAATTGTTGTCAATTTGTCCATCACAATCTAAATCAAATGAGAACAATCATGAATGTCAAATTAAAATTTGAAGACATCAAGAACTTGTTAAAAGAATCAACATGCCTTTGGAGAAGTTGGTGCCACATAAGGAGAGGTCTTTGGATCAACAAAATATGTGATGGTAATTGGACAAATTTACAAATTATTGGAAACATTACTAGCAATTGTCTTGACATCAAAATATATAAATGACAAATGACCATGAATAAGATCTAGGCTTCACTCTTGAACATGTCATTCTACAATCCATCATCAACATCAAAAATTATTTTTGTCGTTTCAAAAACATGAACAACAAGGATGGAAATAAAACCAAGAGCCTTGTTTTGAATAAATGAAACCACAAAGCAACATAGTTTACACCATCAACTTCAAGACTTATACGCAAGAAGAATGTAGAAATTTAAATTATGCGAATAATTACCTCCATTTGCATAGGAGCAACATTCAGGGCCTCACACCTTCCATGTTCATTTTCTTGCCCAAAACATCAAAATGAAATAAATCTTTTCATCATAAAAGGAGATGGAGGAGATGATGTGTGTTTCATAATTAGGTGTTTTTCAAATGCTGATGCATTGAAAGTATTGAACTCTTGCTACTAGATGAGGTGATTATACACTTGTTTTATGAAAAAGGTAAACATGATGTAGCTAAAAGAAATACATAAGTTTTTATGTGCAATGTTTTTGGTCCCCACACAATTTGGCAATCTAGAAATTTTATTTTAATTACAAAATCACATACAAAAGCATATTTTAATTGTGAAATTTTTATTAAAAAATGCATTGCATCTAAAAGTGACATGATGGTAGTCGACCGTAGCAATGTTTCCACATCAATGAGCAAAGACAAGTTGGATATAGTGTACTACGTATTATGGGTGCATTCAATGCCATTTTCACAATTAGGGTGTGGTATTCAACCAAGCTACAATGTTCCATAAGACTAACCATAGGTAACCATGTCTAGTTTTGATATTTCATAAAATTGTGTTACATAAGTTGTTCCATGTTCTCTTCCAATTTGGTGAATTCCAAATAACTTTTAAGGCTATGGCTAAAATAACAATGTAGACATTGCAAAAGATTTTCAATGTAAGATACCAAGGATAGGTTAGAAAAAGTTTGTATTGCAAGATTTGTTTAATGAACCATGGAATGCACACCTATGACAAATGGAACATATTGCCATTGTATCTAAATTGTTTTCCAATTCTAAAACCTTGGAAAATGATAACCCAATTAGCACCCAAATTAAACCTTTGGGCAACATGCTCATCCTTTAAGCCCCCTTGTACAATCACAAAATACATTATTAAAAATGTCAAATTATTAGCTCCAAATCTTTTGTAACACATGTTACAGATTCAATAGCAAAAGTATTTAATGATTGTTTGGCACAACGTAAGCATGTATATGTGCCCAACTTGCATTGTCCATGGAATTGATTTCATCACAAGTAAAAGATAAAAGATTGGCATTTTAGATGGTAGATTTAGTGGTGGTTAAAATTTTTTTTTCAATGTTCTCTAGGCTAAATGCACACTGTAGGGAGACCAACTTGGGCACTTTCATTACATGTATGGAAAGTATATATCTTCAAAATGTGTTGCATTTAATTTCAAATTTCATTTTTGGTGTTTGGGCATTATATTTTGATTTTCACATAGTTAATGCTATAAAACATTACTTGAAAAAAATCTTTAAAATCAAATTCAAGGAATAATGGGTATATTTATGGTATACACAATATAATGTAACATGTTTCTTGTTTTAAATTGCATTAGTTTTTGGTTTAAATTAATCAATCAATAAATGTTTGAAATGAAAAATTTTAAAAATGGCCCACTTCACATTTCTTGTTTTTTTCTATTTGAAATTGGTTGTTTATCAAAATTTTAATTTACCACATACTTAACATCATCACCTAAGAAAAAATTCATTTGTGATATGATAATTATCAAATTGTTCACATGGTTCACAACTTTATTTCAATCATATGAAATCACAATGTTTAATAAATACTATAAATTTCATAAGGATTAAAGATCATTTCAATCATTTCTTGAGTATATTTGTATTTTTTTGTACATTGTGATGACATTTTTCTCGTGCAAATATATTATAACATCACATCATATGAAATAAAAAAACTGTAGTTTTTTTTGGCATTTGACTTCTTTGTGTTTTGACCTACAATAATATGCAAAAACAATTGTGAAAATGCTTCTTAATAATGACATAGTTGAAGTTCAAACATGGGTACCTTAAAAAAATACTATAATGTGACAACAATATGCCGCCCCCCCCTTGTGCTTTTCACTTTCTACCATTTTCAAACCAATATTCCTTTCATATGAATGTTTTTTTCCTTTGGATTTATATTTCAAGAACCCATACAATGGTTGAAAATCCTCATAATCAATCATAGGCTAAGACCTTAACTCAACAAATGGAAAATAATTGCAAATTGCATAAGTTTCCATTGGTCTTTTAAACCTTGACCATTATTCAACTACTAGAAGATAATGGTTGTAACAAGTTGGGCATAAGAAATTACATTTTTTACATAGATATATTTTGGATCCATGATCCACTTACCAATAATCATTTTTCCTTTTCCTTATATGTTAATTATCTATTGACTCCCATTAACCATAAGTATCATTTTGTTTTTCTCAATTTTTGTGCATATATAACATTTGACAAAAAGTAAAGTGATTTGTTTCATTTTAAAATGGATTTTGCCCATGGCATTTTAAGAGCCCAAACATTTTGCAATTTGCAATTAACATCAATTTGGGTATTTTTACATTTTTCTGGCCTACAATTGGAATTTTTTAAAAACACAATAGCGTCATTACATGAATGTGTCTTCATTTATTCTATATTTCATTAGATTTTGAGTGAATTTGGAAAAATTTATCATGGCAAAAATGGCCAACCCCTTGAATGTAAATTAATTGTAGTCTAAAAATGAAGTGTAATTCATTAATTTAAATTACTATTGGATTTTATAAATGAAATAGGTTCACTTCACCTTAATCATGTTGCTTTATTTAATGTCATGTCATTATAAGGTCATTATGTAATTATCATGTTTCATTACTAATTGACATAATACATTATTAATTGAAATAATTCATTATAGTAAATATGTTTCTTTTGATGTTGTTTCAAATATTTTAAATTATTGTACTTAAAAAAATACCTTATGTGATGGGTGTGAACATTAGACACCATTTTCCAATAGATGTAATTCATCCATAACTCCTCACTAATTTTAGTTAACTTTCAATTAAGTTTCAATTAAATCTCAATTAAATCCTAGTTAATTCTTAGTTAAAATCCTAGTTAAGTTCTAGTTAAGTCTTAATTAACTCCTATTTAATTCTAAATTAATTTTGAATTAACTTTTAAATAAGTCCTAGTTAAGTCTAGTTAACTTTTAGTTGATTCCTAATTAACTTTCAGTTAAATTTCAGTTAATTCATAGTCAATTCTTAATTAGAAAGGTTCCTAAAAAGCTTCATCATTTAATGCACACATAAAAGCTTTTTTGAACTAAGTCCTTAAAAAGGTATAAATATGAGTAGGACCCATTTTTTCCTTTAGTTTGTTCAACACTAGTCTTAGGCATGATCTTACACGATAGCCTTGTTATGTTATTTTCATGTTCATGCTTACATATATTAGCATAATAAAGATTTGTTTTCACATTTGTTTTACACATCTTGTATTTTCATTTTTAGTTCCTTTGTTTTTGTTTTTGAATCACATAATCTTGTCTTGTTCCTTGTTTGGAAATTAGATTTAAACATTTCTTTTAGCCTTTGTTTTCGTGGTTTTTCGTGTATGTATTATAGGTTTTTGTACCTTAGGTTTTTTTTAGTTATTTTAAATTATTCAAACCTAAACTATTTGTGATTTTTTTTGTTATTTTATTTTCAATTATTTTAAATTACTTTAGGCTAATGCACTATAAGTTATTCAAAGTTATTCCACCTTAGGTTATTTTAAGTTATCTACCATAAATTCTTTTAATTTATTTTAAGTTATTCCACTTTAAACTATTATATATTATTCTTAAATATTCTAGTTTATTTTACCTTAAGTTATTTTCAACTATTTAAAATTGTTCCACTTTTAGCTATTTAAAATTATTATACCTTACATTATTTATTATTATTTTAAATTATTCCACACTATGTCATTTTAGGTTATTTTACCCTAGGTTATTATCAGTTATTTTACCTTAAATTATTATAATTTATTAGGTTATACCCTATGTTGTTTTAAAATATAACATATTATAACCTAACCATAACAACTTAATATTATATAGTATAAAATAAATTAAAGTAAAATAACCTAAAATAATTTGAAATAACTTAGAATATTTTAAAATAGCTTAAGGTGGAATAGCCAAAAATAGTCTAGGGTACAATAACCTAAAATAATTTAAGATAGATAATTTAAATTAGCTTAGGAATAACCTATAATAGTTTACATTAACTTAGGAATAGCCTAGGATTAATGTAGGAACCTAGTGTATGGTAACCTACACATAGGTTAGGAAAAGAATATGCATATTAATATGTGGTGACAAATCACTTCATTTATTTAAATAATGATTAAGGATTTTTTCCTTAAACATAGAGGTGAAGGGAGGTGAAGGATTCATTAAACCTTCATGCTTGCACCTAAAGTTGGTGGACTAGTTGACTAAATTAAGTTCCCAACCTATTGAATTAACTATTAATGAATTTGATTATCTATTAATCAATTAACTTGTTCTACAAATAACTAATCCTTATTCACTAAAGGGTTTACCATTTATGCAAAAATTAAATGAAATATTTGAATTCACTAAACATTTACCATTTATGATAAATTTGTCCAAGTTCATTCAAAATTTAATGAAATATAAAATGAACTAGAACATATTGGTGTAATGCTTCAAAGAAATAATTGAATTTGAAATGGTGAATAACCTTCAAGAATCATGACAATATAATAATATATGTTTTCACCACTAGACAACGAATAGTAAACATTGAATATAAAATACATGTGCAAAATCATAGAATGCATTGTACACACAATATGCACACATAAAAAAAAAAACCCCACATCAATGCATGAAGTCATTGCATGAAAAAAAAAGGTCCAAGATGAAATGAAAAAATTAGGTTGAATTTTTACCCTTTGGTGAAACCATTTTGTAAGATAGTTAAGGGGAAACAAAAATTTTGCAATTCAATTTTTTTATAATTTCTACCAAAGGGTTTTGAAATCACAAATTTACTTAAAATTTTGGTAGAAACAAAAATTAATTGTATAGGAATTAAGAATTCCAAATTCCAAATAGGATTATTGTAATAACCAAAAAGCTTTTAAAACTTCTAAATTGAATGGTGATTTGGTAAATTAGTGAAAAAATTCACATCAACAATTCTTCTGTTAATAGTTTTAAAAAATCTATTATAAAAGTTTAACAAAAATTAAACATGATCATATTAGACCAAAACTTTAACATCATTCAAAACATCAAATGAACAAAATTATTTGATTTTCAAAAAAAAATTGTGTAAAATAAACATGTTTTTCATTTGAAAAAAACACAAAGTGTTTTTACTTCTATATTAACTATTCATTTTTCCAATAATAAATTACAAACAGAAAACAAGGTTACTTCATCTTGAAAATTGGGGTTTAAATACATTTTTGGAATTGGTGCCATCCATTTTGAAAAGCTATCAAAAGGTTTTCAATAGAAGTAGTGTTAATTTTAATATTGGTTAGTACCCCCACCAAATCTCTAGTGAGTTTTAAGAAATCACCATTCAAACATTTACCTAAATCCATTCTAAGGATTTTTTATAAAATAATTCCAATTTGGTAATCCAATAATTATCGAATTTGAAAAAGTTCAAAATTTCTACCTTAAACCTCTAACCCCCCCCCACGTAAAATCTACTTGTAATGGGAATCTTTAAATTATAAGAAACTAAAATCACCAATTCGTATAACAAAAAAACTTTCAACCAGAATAAAGTATCAATTCTTTTTGCATAAGTTCCTAAAATGCAAACCATGAATTATGAACCACCATCGTCCACAATAAAAACTTCAACAACTTGATCACACAACAATAAAAAGATGAACATAATGGACATGATTTAGCTTGGTATTCAATGCCTTAATATAGAGGGTGGAAGGACCTCCTTAAAAATTGAAGAACCTTTGAAATTTGAAGCTTGGTCAATACACATTAAGGCAATAATAAGTTTGAGCTTCAAAAGTTTAAATTCCTAAGATGCCATCAACACTCATCAATAAAAATCATGAATCTAATGACTATAAAAATCATCAATGTGTAATCAACGGATCACACAACTTTCAAGCTCCTTCCAAGCTCCAATGCACATTGAGGCAAAACAATTTTGAACTTTAGATCAAAGCTTAGAATCTAGAAGCATCATTAGCATTCAACAACATGGCAATTCACAAATCCATCAATCACCAAAATCATCAATGTATAAACATGTGAATCACTCAACATTTAAGGTCAAGTTCTTACCTTGCTCCAAGTTTCAATGTTATGTAATATATGACCCTTGTAGGACTTAAGAGTTTTATAACAACAATTGTGGCTATGCATATGTCACAACCACAATGGTTCTAGCATGTGCATTGTACATAGAGCATACTATTCTTAATGTAAAGGAGTGTTGTGAAATTGTTGAAATAGAAAAGAAAATGGACAAAATGTGGGGTTTATAGTTGTAAAATAAACAAAATAAATCCTAATGGTTGATATTAAAAGGAAATGTGCCTTTAACAACATGACAAGTTCCCATCAATGGCCATTTGATGACATTTGTCATGTGTGCCTCTTCATCATGGTGACATCACAATTTGAAAGTTATATTTTTTAAGATATTGGGGGTTTCACAATTTATTAAAATACTTTGGGTGATTTGCCAAAGATTTTTTAATGTTGGTTTTTTGTGATTTTTTTCTTTAAAAAACACTAGAAATATATATTTCTTTTTGCAATAAATCAATAGCAAATTTTATTTTGTTTTGTGTGTGATTTTATGGGGAACTTTTCAAACCCCTAAAGAAGAGCATATTGAGGTGTTATTTTAATGTTTTTTTTTCTTTGGGTCTTTTTCTTCATGACATACATTTATCATGAGGCTTGATCACAAAATCTAGTAAAATTTTACATGTTAGATTATTAGGAATATAATTATGAAAGTTATAAAACAAGCCCTTGTGACAAGTTCAAACCAACAACAATTGGAATAGGACATGCTCCATGGAGTTCCCCAAAAAAATGGATAATTCTCAACATTTCATACAAGGAAAACCTTTTCTTGGTGAACGTTCTTCAAAATATGGGACCAAATAAAAAGAACTTATAATACATAATATATTCACACTATGTTTCTAATAATTAGTTTTTAAAACAAAGGGTAGTATCAAGGAAAGTGCCAAAACCTAGTTTATTAATATGAGGAGTGCCATGAATAAAATGTTTGAACGTTTGTTACATAGAACATTGTTCTTGCATACATAATCACAATCTTTATGCAACATAATTTCTATTTGTAGGGTTTTTTAACTAGCCTAAACTTCATTGCCCTTTTTTTACCATGGTGTCCATCTAGTCTTATTGCCTTTGTGCTAGGCCTTGTGCTCATTGTGATGGTCATTTATTCTTCTTGCCTTTGTGTTTGGCCTTGTGTTCACTGTGTTGCTCGTGTCATCTTGTGTATATGACATTGATGTAAAGACAAAGGTTCATTAAAAATAATATGCGCAACCAATATGTAGATGGAGGTAGCAAGAAAAAACCTAATGTTGGCAATGTTCACATCCCCAAACAACATTTCATAGCATGGCCCTTTATGCATTTCCCCTTCACTCCAAATTGTAAAACTCAACTCCAAAATATATTCCAAAGTTAATGGAATACCGTTCTTGCATATGTTTTGACATACAACAATAAATTGCGTGTCATTTACATAAGGGAATTGTTCTTTTTCATGTCCATGCATATGCATAGGGAAAAGGAGTGAAGTAGTTAGGCTTAAAAAGGTAAGTTTAGATGACACAAATAGATGAATAATAATTATTATTTGATTATATAAATTGGTAATATTTCTTGATTAACACATAACATTGTATATATAAAAAATGATAAATCGCCAAATCACAAATAATTGAAGGGTGCACCCACACTAACATGAATCATAAAAGTGTAACCAATGTTTAATTTTTCATGTTTTAATGTTAACAATTTGACTAATGTTGTAAGTCATTCAAAAGGAAACATGATAATGTTTTTAATATATTGTGGTAAAATGTAATATGATTTGGAATGAATCTAACGGAGACAAAACATTAAAAAACATGCATTGGTGTGTTTTTTACTATAAGGATTCATATTTTGGACATGGTTCTTTAAACATATATTTTCATAAAAATATAATGCAACATTTTTTAAAATCATAATAAAATGGAACATTCCTAGGATATTCCAAAATAAACAATCACTTAAGTAGTCACGTGTGACTCATGTTAACATGGACACACCTTAAATGCAAGTTGGTTTCAATATAGGTTGATTGATTTATGACTAAACAAGTATGACTCATTCATCTAGTTTGAATTTTTTTTGTGATTCCAAGGGTGTCAATGATCACATTGCTTATAAAGGGAAAACAATGGCCAAAATTGAAGACAAAAATAAATTAAAATAGATAATTGAGATCATTGTTCCAAAGGAACAATAAAATGCAAAACTCCTAGCCTATCAAGCACCCAAGTGGAACTTTTATCATAATGACAAATGCAATTAAAGAAACAATACATGTTTGAAATTAATTAATGATTAAAGAAACAATTTTATATATAATAAAAGTGTTATCATTTTGTCATCAAATTTTCATTATTGCACTAAAGCTAACATATTAATGTATGTATGAATGGCTTTCATGAAAATTTAGGATAATTTCCTTATGGGCATTTACTTGTTTCCAAGTTTATTTAAATTGATTATACAAATCACAGGAAAAGTCAAATCAGAACCAATGAGTTGAAAATAAAATTGAAGTGTTTAAGGCAAGTCAACTTATCAAATAATCACAAAATTACACCTTTTGGCATCGATGAACTTATTCTTCCATGAATGATTTATCTATTGAACTTCTTATGAGTAGTTGGTATTAAAACTAAATGTTGAACAAATTTTCACTAAATGGGGTTTTTGTCAGAGTATGTTCAATAGGCTACCAAGTACAAGAAAAACTTACAATTATTCATTACAATAATGCTAGGGTTCTAAGATTAAAAGGGTACACATGAGAGGAATTGCCATCCCAGTAAGATTGGAATAGTAATTCATAAACATATTGTGTATTGTGAGTCAAATCCCAATATAGGTATTTGGATGGGTGTTTGCACAATTTTTGATGAATTCCAGTTACATTGCTTGGAACCTTTGTTCCACATTGGAATTGGGCTTGGAGGAGACCTGCTCCACAACATCCAGCTGTCACATTTTTGAGCCCTGTGCCAATCAACAAAGTCAATATGAAATAGTTTTTATTGACAACATATTAAGTCAATTTCGAAAGCTCGTGCTTAGTGGATTATGTTCAAGGTGGCCTAACAAAAATGCATCATTACAACTTTCAACAAAATGCAATGAATTTCCAAAGCATTTTATAACCAAAATTTGCAAAAAAAGAAGGGAATATATGTAAGCATATAAACAATAATTTTAGTTTACATTATAATCCATGAAAATCACATACCGAAAGATTGGGGGTGTTGGATCATATCATATATAAGATCATAGCTGTGTGTTACCACAAGGTGGAGGTCAGGGACTGTAGCATGGAATATGTTGACTAGTTGCTTTAGACCTGTATTGTACCCAATTGCTAGCTCATTACCAAGGTTGAGACATTGGAGATTGTTTACAACCCTAACATCAGGTGAACACCCGACGACCCCTACTCCAAGCAAAACCATCTTCCTCACCCCCGATGCATACAATGTCTGTCAAGGATTCATAACATACACACATATGATTAGCAAACCTTTCAAGCTACTATATTATCCAAATTGGAAACTAAGGCTTGTTAATTTGTCATTTTGGGAAAAATGTACAATTTTACATTGGCAACCAAACATCTTAAAAAATAACTTTGAAAATTTTATGCAATGAAATGATGATTTCTATAGATTAATAAATTTGTATATGAGGTTTTTATGAGCTATTTATGGAAATAAAACAATGAGCAAGCAATGAAACTTACTTCAATTCCACTTTTATAAACGTCAAGCATCAAGTTGATGTATTGGGTTGTAGTATATGTTTTTTGTGCCGTGGGGTTAGCAAGGTACCCAAGTACGAGGTCATTACTACCAATGGCTATAAGAAAAAAGGATTTGGAAATTAGTTTCTTAGCCGCAATCGCTCCCAACTCCTTCACCAATAATGTTGTGACATTCTTATATTGCTCCAATTGGACACTGAAGGGAATTGCCTATTGATCATTCATTCCCAATGAAATGCACACATAAAGTTAGAAAACGTTGGAATCATGGTTGCTAGGTGCACATAATTAAAGAGATGCAAAGTTTGCAAAGGAAAAGTTTCTGCAAAAGTAACTTAAATTGACACTAGAAACTTTCTAGGTCTTGTCATCACAAAAGAGATTACATTACAACTAGATGTTCTTCTAATGGGACATTGTAAGTATTGAAACTCTTACTAGATGAGGCCATTTATATACAGACATGATATGAGGTGCATGATGATGGCAAACATAACATGACTAGAAATTTAATGCTCTTTGATATGCACAATTGCAAGTTGCATCTTGAATATTTTCTTGAAATGCACACTTGCAAATCGTATCTTAAGGTCAAAGTTCCTAGAGAATGAAAGCTTGCAAAAGTAGCTTTAATAGACAATTGAAGATTTTCAAATCTCCTCATCATAAAGAAGATTTTTTCTTCATCTAGGTGTTCTTCTAATTATGCTAGTACATTGAATGTATTGAACTCTTGCTAGATGAGGTGATTATACACTTGGTTTATGATGATGGCAAAAACAATGTAACCAGAAGAAATCCATATTCTTATGTTGATGGTTTTTAAGATGCACAAATTGTATCTTTAGATCAAAATCCCCAAAGAATGAGAGTTTGCAAAACTGGCGTCATTGACACTTTAGTATTTCTAGATCTCTTCATCATAATTTAAGGAGATGGCATGTTTTCATACTTAGGTGTTCTTGCAATGCTAGTACATTGAAAGTGTTGAACTCTTAATACTAGATGAGGTGATAATACACGGTGGTTTATGATTATGGCAAACATAATATAACTAGGAGCAATACATAATTTTTTATCTGCTATGGTTTTGGTCCTTTGATGAATTTGCAATATAGAAATGGAATCTTACCAAGCCAACGCCTGTGGTGTTAAAGAGCCCACTGCCTCCAGATGCAAAGTTCACACCCTTGTTGAATGTTGCATTGGGTTGCAAATATGGAGGTGCAAAGGGAAGTTCTAATGCTTGAGCTGTGCAAGTGAGAAATTCCACAAATCTATACACATTAGGGAAATGGGTAGCTTAGCTTGAGAATTTCCACAACTCTATATCCATTGAGGAAATCCTGAGCTTGGCTTGCTCACTTCATTGTCAAAACCATTCTTTCTAGAGCAAGCAATCCGAGTACACAGCCAATGCTAGCATTCACAACTCTAGTTTGTTAGAGTGCAAGAGAAAAGAAGATCCTTAAATTTGAATCTAGTTTGAATATTGAAATTTCATTTCCATTTGGGCCTTATGAAAACTCTCTCATCTACCAAGCTGATCCAACATCTGCTTGCAGTCACAATATCAGAATTAAGGATCAGATTGGAAAATTTCCCACATACCGATAAAATCACCGACGTTACGGCCATTGGTGAAGCGACCAGTTGGCCTATGGAAGAAGGTTTCACCATATGGAGGAAAATTGGCATGAAAAGCATTTGGCACATAATTGTTCTCACCCACATCCAGCCCTGAGTCCCCGAGGACGAAGTAGCCAGGCACCGACTTAATTGCGTCCACCTGCACCTCTACGAAGCTGGCCACAATGACCCACGCTACAATCACATCAGTAAAATAAGCGCATAATTCTTTCATCCTCAACACCACCGCCATAACTGCTGCTGCTTCCCAACTTCCAGTAATAAGAATATGTACACGAGCTAGACCTTAGATGCCAAATCCTTCAAGCTCAAAACATCAATTCCTGCTTATGGAACTACGCAGAAATAATTGCTTGCCGTTCAAGCATGTCAGTTTAGCTTTTTAAAAGAAAATGTTTCAAGCCTTTCAATCATATCAAGCAAGCTACAAACAAAGTGCTTGCGTTTTTAAGCACGTCCCACAAAATAGTTCAGCTTCGAACTCTAAGCGCTGCCAGCTCTCCCTTCAACCATTTTCTTGCAGCGGAGAGCTTTGGTATTTATAATACCTAGCTGCTGACACACACGCACAGAGCTCCATGATCTCTCCATTATTATAACTTTTTTCTAGCTTCCAAAGCTCTCTCACTAGAGACTAGATCCGTGGACAAAACGTGGAGTCTAGAAGACACAGCCACAGAAGAGAAAACGCGAAGTAAAGCAAAGCAAAGCGCGGTAACAGCGTTGAATGTTTTGCAAGTCGGTCTGACGCGCGGGTGACCATTTTTGCTCAAGAGAAATCCAAAACATGTGACAAGAAATTGGCTATCTGCCAGTGTTTTTTTTCCCGCGCACCTCAATTTTGTGATATAGCCAAAAGTGGCGATGATCCTCAACACCAACATTTTTCCAGATTTTTGGCTTTTGGCTTCAAACTAAATACCTATCATACCAACACTTTTGAAACATCCTTTTATCTTTTCTTCTACATACTTGAACCATGTATAGAAATCTCGCGATTTTTTTCCTTAATTTTTGGGTCGAATTCTGGCTATTGACAATCTCAAAAAGCACTTGATCTTAGAAGTTTTAATTTTTAATATAACTTTTTGGCTATATATATATCCAGCAGAAAAAGGGGATCCTTTCTGCCCTGTAGGGTTTCCATTTGGGCCCACATTTTGAGGAAGATGCAACATCAGGGTGTAATTCTGAGTTCCATTTTGGGGGGGCGGGGGGGGGGACTTCATCCGAAATCTCCTAAGTAAGAAAGTTCCATTGATTTAATTTAATTTATTATTATTTTTTGTGGCGAATTATCGTCATTTTGCCAAAAGTATTTGGAGAACCTTTAAACCACCCATGAACAAGCATCATTAAAAAAACAATTTTGCTGCTGACCTGCCCAGACTACCCCAAAAAGGGTTGGGAGTTAGAGTCAAGGTACGCCTTGGGTGAACCAGTTTCACCTTGGTAATTTATGATTTTCCATCTACATATATAGGTAGGATAATAGGTGCCTACCACACTAAAGTAGATCCATGTAGATGGTTATTTGACTAAAGGCTAGTGAGTTGTTAGTAAGTTGGTAACCTGAGTAAAGCAAAAGCTGAGCCAATCACCATGGTTAGCTCAAGGAGATGTGGAACCCAATGGAAAAGTGTTTTCATGGTCACTCACTATCTAGTGGTGGTGCATTGGTGGCTGATGGTTTGCTCTAGTCCTAAGTTACCAAGATCCACTTTGGTTGTCTTGTAAGCCCTCTCACTTCTCCCTCACGCCACCTAGATAAACTACCTATATTTTAAATGGGTAAGTATCATAGGTAAGTAAGTAGCCAATGTACATGGTTACTATGGAGGTGGGTAGATAATGCACACTTGGTGCCTACTATTAAGGCCTATTTTAGACTAGGGTCCGATTTCCTAGGAACCAATTTGGATTGATTTGAAGCAAATTGAATCCTTTGAGTGTTGGACTGTACCTTGGTCCCTAGCCTGATTCTTGGTTCTCCAATTCAGGAGCTCTCCTTTTAGCACTGTTTTTTTGGTCTGAACCAATTGATTTTCCCTCCAAAACAGGTGCCATGTAGGTTTAGCCTCAATTTGCCATTTTTTGGTCTTGGACCTTCGTCTAAAGGAGTTGGGACCAATTTAAAGCTTTCGACCAATAAGATTGCTTGAATTCATTGGTCCCTCGACCTTGGACCCTCGTCTAAAGTTGCCCTAAGTACATGTAGATCCATACATATGGATCGTCAGTATGTATATGACCATTGTGGTTAGCTATGGGTCAGGAATAGAATGGAAGAAATGTTTCCTCTCTCAACACCACATCTATTCTACGTGGTGTGCTTGTGGGTGTTAGTTCATTCTCTAGTTGTATTTTAGTTGCCCTTCATCCACAATTGAATCATACTGAATGTTGGTTTTTAAAAGAAAATTAAAGAACAAATTGGGCAACATTTTAAATTTAATTCAATTTTTAAAACCTACCTAAGCTCACTTACTTCATCAAATTAATACTCTCAATTCTCAATTAATTTGATTTTTTTGGGGTTGTTAACCACTTATTATGCATAAGAATCAATTATCAATTACCTACCTTGGGAATTGCCTATTATATTACCCAAATAGGTTCTAATGATTGGGTTTGTTTTTTTAATGTGGCTTTTATAATTAGAAGTGTGTGCTTATGTTAAGTAATTGCCAAATCCAAGTTCAAAAATAATTTTGGAATATTGTCTAAAAAGTGACTAGGGACTACTATCATGTGCTATCATGTTGGTGCTTACAACCATCATTGTTTACACACACATCACAAATGACAAAAATCGCTCCAATGGCACATCATTTTCAAACCAAAAGATCTATTCACTTACAACACACAAGAATCCAAGCTTGAACACAATGCACACAAAACTACAAAAAACATAAACACATTATAAAAATGTGCACTATAAAAATGCATACAAGCAATGTGTTGAAATTTCAAATCACCAAAAGTGACTTGTGATCCACACTAATGGGGTTTAAGACCCATCCACAAAATAACTGGAACATATACACACTAAAACTAATTCCTTGTTCATCAACAACTAAACTAGATTAATTAATCTAACCCAACTTAACAATAAACTAATCATGACTTAATTGAATACTTAACATAACACATCTAATAATTATCATGTGTTTCCATGTCAACACCTACAACTATTAATGTTTACACACACACCACAAATGACAAAAATCACCCTAATGGCACATCATTTCCAAATCACCACCCATATGTGGGGTTAAGGTCCTCTTAAATCAAATAATAATGTAAGGAATGTCTTTTGTAAATCCACCAAATGGAGCAATCACAACAATTTGTACACAAAATTTACCTTGTTAAAGTTTGATGAAAATAAATGTAAAATAACAATAAAACCTAGGTTATTAATTTTAAGGCTATTAATCATTTTTGTCCTTTATGATTGGAATACTAGGCATAAACTCAATCATATATTTGAATTTTTTTTCAAGTGGTTGGATAACTTTGGTATTTAATGGCTTCAATTTCAATAGCCAATTACTAACATCCATGAATAATTGTGGGCTTGGGAATAATAATTGTCCATCAATTGCCCCTTAAAATGTTGGAACAATTTTTTTCATGCCATGAATGTTGTGAATAATTAAAGATTGCACATCCATTGCATATCACATTAGCTATCAAACTTTTCATTAAAATCATTTAACTCAATGGTGCCAACCAATTTGAATATTGAAAAAATCTTTTAATGGTGTGATGACCAACTTTTGTGGTGAACTTGTCTTTGGGTTTCAAAAATCCCCCCTCGATGAAGGTGATGGTGGTGTTGGTGGTTTGAAGTTCACCCCCCACCTAATAAGCCCCTTAATACCTTTCAAAATATCTCCTATTACAAAATCTTGTGTCACTTCAGTGATCCATGGTTGCATGGGCAAGTTTTGACCAATAAAACCCAACATGGTAAATCCATTTCCTAAAAAATTGTCAATAATTATAAATTATTCATGAAGTACCTAAAACTTGAATCCCAAGATCTTGTCATAGAAATACAACCTTAACAAAACCCAACATTTTCCACAAAAAAAACCAAAAGCTCATGCATAACCCCAAAACAACACAAAGTGGTAATGAATTTGGGAATGAATTTTCATACAATGTAAATTCCCACTTTTATAATTCCAATTTAGAAATTATAACAAAATTCAAAAGTTGGCAATGTAGCATTCCATGTTCATTAATGGCCTAATAGTCCACCACCTATGGGTTACAAATAGTTATTAACAAATGCAATTGGTTTTGAAAAATTATTTTACACACACAATCTTTTCAAGCATTGGTGAAAAAACCTCCAATTTTTTCAAATCTCCAAAAGGGTTGAAAATTTGCATAAACATAGAATTCCTTTCCATGAGTTCAATGGTGTAGATGACATTCCAATCTAATGTCATATTGCAAAAATATAAATTTGCGGCAAGAATGCCTAATTAATTTTTATGTTTTTGTCCAATCAAACGGGTCAAAATGTACCAAAAAAAAGACCTTGTTTGTTCACCAACCGTTTGTTTGGTTACCAGTCAAACAAAAATTGAATGGATGAAATGGTTTACATCCACTATGGATAAACTAACCCCCATGTGGATGAAAAAAATTTTAAAAAGAAAAAGAAAAAAAAGAAACATGTGTAGAACACCTAGGTTTGGTAAATCAAAAAATAAAACAAATATAAAAAAAGGAGGTTTGAGTTGGACACCCTTTAGTCCTTTATCTTTAGGTCCTTACAAGTCTTGTGAACCTTTTTTTACACTGAAGCTAATAAGTTTAGCCGAAGTTTGAATGAATTAAAATGAAGATTGACAATGATGAGCTTTGAGATCAACTAGTGCCTAGTTCTTTTTGCACAACCCCTTCCTTCCCTTTTTTAATGGTACAATTGAAATTGCTATTGTTATTTTCATTGGTGATGCATGAAAAACACCATGATGACGAAAATGATGATGAGGGCGACCCACTCCCTCCCCTTTCTTCATGTTATATCTTAGAAGCATGTTGTCCACCAACCAATTAAAAGTTGATGATGGTAGTGGTGGCCTTTGCTACTTTCATTGGTTGGTGATGGCTTTGTCAATAAACCAAGAAAAAAAAAAGGAAAGGAAAGAAAAAGTAAAAAAGAAAGAGATGGAGGATTGGTTTTATGGGGATGGCAAAGCCCCCTTGCTTATATTAAGTTTTTTTCTTCACCTTGCTTCCTTGACATTCCAAATACCTAGGCCTAGTTTGGGTTCAAATCCCTAAAGAATGCTAGAAACACACAATCAATACAAAACAAACCACACCATGTGATGTTCACAAGCAAAACTTGAACCCACAAAAATTGATGCAACAACTTTTGTGCCAAAATCAACAAGCCTTTTGAATGACACAAAACCTCAAAGATGTATAAACACAAAAAAATATAAAAAATGCAAAAGAGCAAGTTGTTGGAATCTCAAATCACCAAAAATGTTTTGTGATCCACACCAAAAAACTTTTGAACCCCATTCACAAAATAATTAAAACATGTTCACACCAAAATTGATTTTTCACTAATAAACAACTAAACCATATTAATTAATCTAACCCAAATTAACACTAAAACAATTGTGACTTAATTGAGTAAGTAACGTAATACACTTGACATTATTAAACTAAACTCACAATGGCCTCTAACTACACATGTACATGGCCAAGATATATTTTCAACTTCATGTTTTTCCATCAACATGGCCAATTAACAAAGATATGAAAATGCAATTATAGACATCTACTAGATAATTGTTTTACTGAATTGATTTCCTTTGTGTTTAGTCAAAGTGTCAAACTTGAGTTCTATCAAAGAATGTGTATGTTCTTTTTTCCTTTCTTGTGACAAAAGTCCAAAACTATTACCCAAAATATTTGGGAGATTATATGTTTCAATATGTAAACGACACCCTTTCTATTTCTATGAGTATTTTGAAGGATCTCCACCAATTTTATATGTTCCCACATTCCCATGGAAATATTTCTTTTCTAGAAAATGTGAAAAAAACGAGGAAATAAAAAGAGAGTTGTTTATGTAAGGGGAGTTTCCCATACTCAGTGCATTCTCTTGAGGTTCAAAAACATCCTCAAGCTCAAGAGAATGCACTTGTATGGGAACCTCCCTTACAACTTAATTCATAGTTATTGGTAGGGACAAGAAGCATAGAGGATGATGATAGCACAAGGAAGCTACCATGTCATAGTTAAGGCATAAAAAAAAACATGAATAGAACATACTAAATTATTTGCTAAAATTTTTAAACAAAAAATCTTTAAGTAAACATAATTGTTTAAAGAATATGGATGATGAAATACACAAGTTCTTTGATGATCATACAAGCCAGGCAAGCCATGTCTTTCTTTATTTGTTCTTTTTTCAATCACAAATCATGAACTCTGAAGGAAGGTGTGAAAAGGCCAACCCTCATCGGTAGAATGTAGAAACCCAACTTGGCCTACATTATCTTCATTTCACACATCCTTTATGGTGTGATGTGAACAGCATTTCATCTCAACCAATTGAAACATGTCTATTAATTTGTCAACTGACTTTAGGGTATGATTCTTAGTGGTCCCCTTTCCTCCTTGTGGCCCACGTCTTTTGGCCTGTTTGCTTGCCTGGACTTTGGTCCTTGCCCCTTGTTGCTTTTCCTCTCCCTTTCTTGGGTGCTTTCTTTTTACAAAGTTTGGCAGGGTTTCATCACTTTAGAGACTTTTGCAACAATGCATACATAGCCATTGCTTGTGGGGCTCTCAGCTCACAAAAGCCAGTGGACCATCATCTATCACAACAACAGCTTCCATTACCAGAGGCTTTTTTTGGGCGTGTGCTGAAGCCAAATTTTGCACATAAATTTTTGCACGTGTTGCAAAATTACCTCGTTCCAGCTTTTGGGGATTCAGACTAGGCCTTCTAGAATCCTTTCTCCATGAAGTCAAAAGAGCGTGAGAATTTGATCCCTTTTTACAAAGCTCCAAAAACGTAGGGTGCCCACCAATTTCAGTTTTGGCAAGAGGCAAAGAATAAATTTGAGCCTTTTTCTCACATCAATTCTCTTCATGAAAAGACTGTTTATGGCCGACTTGCTTGTGGCATTAAAGTCATTTGTAAAGTCAGGCGATTAGGGGGCGAGAACGGCCAGTTTCGGCATCAAATGCGTAACTGGGAATGAAATTTTACAAAACTGAAACAACGGGGACCCAAACTAGTCTTTTTTCCACCAATTTTTTTTGGTCAACTGAGTTTCATTCCCTCTTTCCATTTTTCTGAGCGCCCCCACCGCTGCTACATATATTTTCACTACTCCAACCTATACAACTACTATAATTACTCTCGAACCGTGTGCATTAAATGCTAAGTTTCAGCATTTCACACTGAGATTTAATAAAATTTCATTACTTTGTGGATACAGTGAAAGAGGGGATAGGGGGTGAAAGAGAGGGTGACTCTTCAGATAACTTTGTTGAGCAGAAGCTATCCACTCCCATCCATCTGGATTCCGGAGTTTTCATGATGGAATGCTCTTGCTAAATGGAGTAAGAAGGTTGGGTGCTTAGGCCTACATGGTTTTCTTTTCTTTGTTGTCCTTGCATACTAGGTCTACATGGTATTCTTTTCTTTGTTGTTCTTGCATACTTTGGACTCACCTAGTGAAGGTGGCCTATTCAATGGCCAATTCTACCGTGTGCACCCTTGGTGGACTCACCTAGTGAACAGTTACATGGAAGAATCGGCAGTTGATGGCACCATCTCTAGTAAAAATAATCAGCAAGTGCTGAATATGACAAAATGGAATGCACTCCCTAATAGGTACTAGGTAGCACTCTATCTAGGAATCCCAATTTGGCTTATCCCCATGTACTTCTTGAGTTTTGAACCCTTGACCAGAATGGTAAAGTTCCATGAAGCAAGAAGAAGTTTGGTTATAGGCTAGTCCAAAAGCAACACGTGAGGCAAAGTAAACCAACACATGGAGAAATATTTGGAAGGCATGTTATTAGCGCAATCACTAAAGACCTGCTTGGAGTTTTTAGTGTACGTGCTACCAGTGTATTTGTCCCTCCACTGTTTTGGGGGGCATTTGGAAAACCCAATACTCACCAGAGTGGCCATTTCATTTTTCAAAACATCCCATTGGGGTGGGCACCCTCCAGGTATCACTCATTCCTATGCCTCTTGCTAAGTGTAAGAGGCCTCTTATAAGAGTAATGTGCCCCTTACTCCTCCTAGACCCTTTATTTTGGGAATGTGAACACTCTTGGGGTCTTAGAGCATCTCCACGGGTGCTCAGTACGTCACTCTGGATAATAAAATTAAATGTCTAAATTTAGCTGTGGTTTTTTAGCAACCCCACCAATAAAACTGTAACGGGAACGGTATATATGTGGGGACTAGTAATAGCAAACCACCTGGACCAATCATTACGATTGACCAAACAGAAATACTCAGCCGCAGTCAGGTCCAATTTATTACACTCTTTTTTTGGAAGTGCACAACTGTGTTGCGCCTTTTACCAGCCATGGCAAGCTCCACGGTTTGGTGCAGGAAAACCAATTTCCTGAGCTAAACCGGCACATTTTGACTTTTATGCAATAAATTTTACTGTCTGGAGTCACATACTGAGCACCATTGGAGATGCTCTTAAAAACGTATGCACAAAGACCGATTCATGGGGGGAAACACTTCATACCGCTTTCAGTTTCTCTACCTCTGTATTAATAAAATTATTTATGCAAATTCTGCAATTGAAAATAGGCGAGTCACCAATAGGCTGAAATTGTAAACGCTTAAACTGAATTTGGCAGTCTTTTTTGGCTATTTGAAAAAAAGTGTGCACTCTTTAGGCAACATTAAGTAATCTGTAATGAAACTGTGATAGCTAGGGCCCTAAATTGGAATGTATTTAGGTTACACAAAACACAGAACCCCACAATTAGGGCTTGACTTTAGTACTCTTGTGTGGATTTTGTACAAACCTCTGAAAACTTTTTGTGTATTTTTGGTGGTACTTTTACAGAGCATAAAAGTCCATGGGGCATTTATGAAATCAAAAGGCTCACAAGATGGGTATCTCATTTTCCAAATTGTGTCACATTGTTTTTTTTCTCTCTCCATAATTGGTGGGTACCAGCCAGATACCCATTGGGTATCATGGAAAAAAAATTTAAAAAAAAAAAACTTCATTGATTTTTACACTATGTAAAGCCCTAGGCTTTAGGTTTCTTGCATAGGATTTATGAAAACCATAAAGCCTGCTTTCAATACGATTGATTACGTTTGGTAACCAGCTCAAGAGTGCTAGTTACTGGACTTAGTCTTGGCACTCTAGCACCTTGACTTGTCACTGCAACTTGTGCTCTTTCGCCAATACCTAATCCATTGGGCAAATGAGAGCTGAGGGTGATACATTGTGCTAACTAGTAATGAAACTCAAGTCAAAGGTTATGGTTGTAACTTGACTTGATAACTAATCAAAATGTCAAGATTCTCCTTCTTTGGAATGGTTATGTATTATGGAACAGGTTGAGCCTGATAGAGCAAGTTGCTGTTTAGTCAAGTGGTAACCCAGAACCCAACAAACCCAACAGCCCTATAACAAACCAAACCCATGAATTCTTTTACTCAAAATAGCTAAAAACTGGCTCAAAACTTAATTTCACCTTCCAGATCCAACAAACATCTATAACTTGAATCAAGTGCACCAAGCCTTGACCCTAACCACCAGAGCAGACCCTTGTAGAATTTTGCAATAAGGGACTTGACCACACCTGCCCAGGGTACATTTCCTGTGATATAAGCACAGGATCACCATCTAGATTTCCTCTTTTCCACCCAATACTGAATACATTTCCCTCGTAACAGGCCAAACTTTTGAACAGTGCACCCTAAACCCTAAACCCTAGGAGCATATGGCTAATTGTTTATGATCAAGGCTTATTTCCACTACTCAACATAACCAAACATAACAGTGAATGAACATATAGTGGATTATTTGGGAGTTGAATATGGCACATACCTGGGCAGAATTCTGTGTTCGACAAGCTCAAAAGTTCATAATATCAAAACTAGGGAATTGATATTATTCACTTTGTCAGCCTTGTGGAAAGGAATTTGTCATCACACTAAGGCTCAGCACGTAGGGAGAGCTTCAAATTTGTGCTAACTCAAGTCCCAAATCCTAGACTATTTTGATTTACAATTATGACATCTTTCCTACATTTAGCCACATCCAAAAAGCAATGGGTATGTCTCTATTAAGTCCCCTCAACAATTCTGCTTTCTTGCTCTCCTGACGGTACACATGCATCAAATGCTAGGAGCACCATCAACAACCTAGAGACTCTTCAATATGCTCTAATGTTCTATGTTCTTGGATGCATCTGATCGAGTGCACTTTGTGGGTACTTCTCAGATCACAGTCATGAGGAGTTTTGCCTATCATGTGCTTGGTTACTTTCCTTGCTGGAGAGTACCCTCAGCCATCTATGGTTTTACCCCAGCATCCACAGGATTCTCACAAAAGCAGTACATGCCTTTGTTTCAAAATTGCATAAATCTCAAGAAGGTACTGAGTACTGGTCCACATGCAACCACTTGGTAGCTGACCATTTATTGCCTTTCACCACAGGGCAGCCCCCTGCCAATGTTCACATGCCACATATCATCACATAACATCAACACCAGCTGCAAGGTTGGTAGACACCTTTAACTCAGGGAGTCTACATCTACAATCTTTACCGAATGCATCAGGCTGAAGCAATAAAGCTCCACCTATTTAGTCTTGTTTATGTCCGACAACATTTGACAAAGAATTTGCATTGAATAATGTAAGAGATCCAGATCTTTGAACTTCACTTAATAGCATCCCATATTGGCTGGTACAGAGAGCACTATACGCCATATTATGCTCTTTAATAATTAAGTTAACTTCACAGTGGTTTTGCAGATCATCAGTTAGTTGTGAGGACTACTCACCATGCAGGCTGGTAGTATCAAGAGTGGCATCTGGTTTCATGCTCCAAAAGAGAAGGGCATCACCCATGCGTGGTTGCACTGAGAGGCCTGCCTTGGCACACTCTGTCAACTCATCCCAATTCGGCACTAAGCTACTATTCACTTGTGATGCTGGAAACACAGTCTCGCCACCTGCCTCCACATCACTTCTGCTCCATCCATCCCCATTTACACCCCAGCCTGTTTCATCTTCAAATCCATAATAATGCAGTTTTGTGGCAAAAGAGTTCCAAAAACAACAACAGCCATGGCAATCAAAGCAATAAAACAAAAGACATGCAATATAGAGAATGGGTCACCTACAGATACATAAGGACAGTGGCAATCCTCTGTCCACCATTCTTTGTGTTGAATGTGTCATGAAAGTAATCATAGTGTGCCTCATACTTTTGACCTACTTCATAATGCAAAACCTGCAAACCCTCACCATGATCTGCTCACAAAATAATTTGCAATGTCAGCTCACTTTGCATCCTCTCCTTCTAGTTCTTGCATGGATATAAACAAAGTTGCCGGATAAGAAGGCAGTGCACAAGACAATAGCAGGCAGAGCAAAAGACAGCGGCAGCACCATCTGAGAGTCACTGCACCATATCAGTGCATTCAAAGGCAGAGCACACATAGCTGTTGCCATCATCTAGTGCACACCATAAGAGATTAAGAGATATCAGTCCAACACTCTACTGAGTCACAGGCTCAGCAAAACAGTCTGGAGTAACTGATGCACATCTGCCTTTTGACTTACCCACTGGAATAAAGGTAAAGTCAGCAATGCGCTGCTCAATTGTTTGGATGATTTTGTCTTGTCCTCTTGTCAAAAATGTCCCTGAGCTTGTGCGTACCCTGCATTTCCAAACTTTAAAGATTATCAGGCCAGACCTGACTTGACAGAAATACAAATTTAAGGGTATACAAAATGGACAAAGTTGATTTCCAGAGTATGAAACACCACAAGACAAACCTGCTATCTTTGCTTTTGCCCGTAGCACTGTCCACCACGGTTGACTTTATCATGCTAGGTTTTGCAAGGTCAATCAAATGTGTGCACTCCTCTGGTGTCTGTTTGGCATTTGCATGATCAAAGTAAGTCCATGGCACATCCAGGAGTAGGTGTTAAGCCAAAAAGGCAGATGCACATCTGAATCTAACTTACAAGTGAGCTTTGGTTATCAGCAGGTGGTGACTCCTACACATTGAAAGTCATGTCTTCAAAATTCTGTTTTAAGCATTATGCTGTTCATGGAAGAGACATCTATTGTGGGCAGGCAGAAGAAGAATCACAATCCCAAACCCTAATTGTCCAGGAACACTTACCAGGAATTTATGGTATAGAAAGGCTCTGGGCTCCCACGAAAGAACCTCCACCCATGGCTTCGACCCAGACTCTCCTTGATGCCTGCAATGGTTACTCAAGAAAGTCAGTTTTTTACAACAATCTAATGCACTACAGAAAGCAGCTGAGAACACCTCTTTTGCTAGTCGATAGAACGGCAACAGACAAAACCTAAGTCATCATTTCTCTCTGAAGACAAGATCGAAGACCGTGCTGACAACAGAAGTCAGATTACAAACAATGTCACTGACACCACTCTGATCTGAACATGCTGGAACAAGTGCTGTATGGATGGGGCAGTACCAATTCTGAATAATCAAAGATCAACGCCTGGTACTTTCGAAACCCTCACTGCTCTCTCTCTCTCCGTGATGTCAAAGACCGGGATTTTCTGTCAATGAATTTCTGCGACAGTGAAGAGGTAGAGGGAGGAGAGATTACATACACGTGTAGCTGCGACAGGGGGAGTTTGAGTTCCAGCTTAGCACCATTACGCAGCTGGCTGTCGGGAGACGAAGGAACAGCAACAAGACCGACGAGGAGAAAAACCAGCAGAAGAAGCGACAACAGCGCCAGCATGAACAGAGCCAGTGTACCTACTCCCTTCCTCTGCTGGCTTCGATTCATCTTCCCCATCAAAACAAAATCTCGGTGTACACAACAACAAAGCAACAGCCCAAGCTCGACAGGTTCTTAACGCTCTTACCCCTCCTCCTCCTTGTTGTTCCTCCCACTTTGCCACCCTTATTCCTGTGCTTTTAGTTCGAGATTCGATGCCGTTGCAACCTCAGATCCGGCACCATCTTCTTCTTCTTCTTCTTCTTCTTCACCTCCGACACCTTAACTTGCTCCTTGTTTTGCCAAAGCAGCAGTAATGAGTACCAAGTGCAATGGGCAAAAAAAATTCAGATGTGCAGCATGGATGGATTATGGCAGCAAGCAAGCTAGCTAGATGGTGAAGAAACCATAGAACAAGGGAAAATAACAAAGCAAAGGCTGAGGGAAAGGAGAGAAGAGCAAGAGCAAATCGGCGTCGCAACAACAACAACAACAACAAGAGCAGCAGCAGCAAGCATGTGAAGTTCACTTAGTTTTGGGAATTGCCACTTTCCTTCCCTAATCCCACCCACTCTCGCCTCATTGTCAAACCACTGGCTCCACACTTTGTGTAAATCAAATACTAAATATTATTTACTTCTTCCAACCAGTTTTTCTTCTGCTTCCATGCAGGGCCCAAAGGTTTTTTTTTTAAAAATAAAAAAAATAAAAAATAAAAAATTTTAATTTTAAAATTTTAATTTTAAATAATAAATAATACTTTTAATAGTTATTTAAATATTTAAATATTTAAAATAATTTTTTATTTTTAATTTACAAATTTGTCAAGTAGTGGGCTACACTGTATACAGTGTTTTTTTTCCTAGCGAAATTTCGCCATTTTTACACAAAGAAATTGAGAAAGTTTTTTTTTTTAAAAGTGTAAATCTGACTATTTTTGCTATTTTTGGGGGTTAAATTTCGCCAAAATTTCGATATCAAGCGGGGGGGGAAAAAAAACAAAAAAAACCTCTGGTGGGTTTGCAATCACCTACAAGAGGAATGACGCACAATTTGGCTACAGGTCAGATACTAAAGTGGGTTTTGAAAAAAGGTTTCCTGCCTAGTTCTGGCTACCAATACAGAAACTGCTTGTCTAAATATGGCGACATTTGACCTTTTTGCCCCTAAACATATGGCGAATTTTGCACGTCTTTTCCCAGAAAACAATCCATTGTACATACAATTCGCTCTGGGTTTTCCTTTGTTATCACAGTGCGAAAATTCGCTAAAAAAAAATAACACTAGTAATGGCCAGTATTTTTTTTTTTCTTTGTGATGTTGCAAAATGGCAAGAATTCAGCCCCAAAAAATATTTATAAAAAAATAATTTATAAAATTAAATTTAATTTAAAATAATAATTATTTAAATTTAAAAAAAATGCAACTTTAAAAAAAGCTCAAAACTAATGAAATTTTTTCTCTAAATTTTTTTCTTACTTAAAGAAAATGGGCTCCTTAGATAGTAGTATATTGGGCCGATTGGCTCAAGGAAAACACCTTGCATGAAAAGGTTCTCCATCTTAAAGGCCGGCCTTAAAATTTTTGTAAGGTACCTCATTGGGTGTTTTTATTTTATCCAATTCTTTTACATGGGGTAATAATGTCTTGTGAGGCCCATAGAAGGGGTTGATTTGGGGGAATTCCTTAAAGTTGGGCTCTTTTTCCAATTTGGATGTTCATAATTTTGCTTCCATTTTTAGGACACATTGAAACTTGAAAAAAAGGCCTAGTAGCATGGAAATGGGGTTAGGCTATTTTAGTGCATTTATCCTTGAAGGATTATGGAGTTTGGAGAAAGGCCATAGGTTATGGGCCAATTGATGTTTATTGTTAAATCACATGTGAGCCCTTTAGATATATATATACATGGATAATTTGTTTAGGAATTTCTGAAATTGAAGCATCAGATTTTATTTTATTTTATTTTATTTTTCATGACCTGATTCTATTTTACATATGAAAATTGAAAATTATTTGAAATTAAACTTTTCTCAATGTTTTGTTAATAAATTTTTTTTTTCACTATGGTTTTCAATTTTTAAAAGGTTTTTTTTTTTTTTCCCCAATACCATTGACAATCTTTTTCTTGCATTTTTTCAATTGAGTTAATGGGCCACCACTTGGAGAGTGTGTGTGTGAACATGCCATGTCTTTCACAATCTCACATTTCCAGCCTCAAGGTTCCAACATACGACCAAAATTATTTACATTGACAATTATCCTTCTCTTAGAGGCAAGATAAGAAAGTATTGTGAACCAAAGATCTACTACCAATGGGAACAAGGGCGATGACTAATTATAGCTACTAGTGTGGCCTATACCATTGGCCCAAGTGTGAACTTGTTGCCCAACTAATTTGTTCATTCAAAATCAGTTTTTGTAATTTAGTTGAATTTTGAGTGACAAAATTTAACACAAAATGTAATAGCTCTCACATCTTAGGTGTAAAAATTGTGAAATCATCTACATAAACTCTTACTCCATTGAGGGATTTTCCAACGGTACCAAGAATGTGCCCCAATTTCTCTAAAGCTTTAGATTTAGATTTTATTGAATTTTCAATGACAAAATTATTCAATATTCAATAACTTTTTCACCAATAATCTAAACATTACAAAACCACCTCAATGCACCCCTAGTCATCAAGGTCTTTCCAAATGAATCAAAATTGTAATTTGGAGGTGTTATGGTTTTGACGATGTCAATGTGGCAAACACAAGAAACAAAACAAACAAAATATCTTCTTTAATAAGTATATATCAAAAATCAGCTTAACAAATATATCAACCAATACATTTTAAAAAATAATTGTTTTGATTTTAGCCTTGGCTTTATGACCAAGGCTAAGGCATGAAAAGGGAGGTGCGTTAAGAATTTTTTTCTTGGGTGAATTTTTCCATTACAGCAACAAAATTTTTTGGAGTTTTTAAAAAATATAACTTCAAAAAAAATTGTTTAAAAAAATGAAAAAATTTGACAAAAATTTTAAACCAGAATTTTTAATAAAAAAACCTTGATTATGAAAATGTCCTAGCACTTAAACACATTTGCACAAGTGCAAGAAAATGAAAGGAAATGAATCCTAACACCTCCAAGTGGATTCTCAAAGTGAAAATTCATTTGGAAATAAGAATTTTGCATTTGTCTTAAATTTTTGAAATAAAGTTTCAAATAAAAAATCTTGTTTAAATTGGGCCTTATTTAAACCATTGAAAAGATTTCAAAAATTAAATATCAAAAGTGAGGTTGCATTTTCCGTTTGGAAATATGAAACACAAGCTATGGCAAAAAAAAATGATCATAAGTCAAATTATTGATCATTAAACCTAGGAAAATAGAGGTCAAATGATCTTCAAATTAAAACATACAATGTGATGTTGAAAAGGGTTTTTCATGGGTAGGTGCACATATGATAATAATAGTCACATGGACACTTTGGTTGAATGTTTATTCAAGATTATCTATATTTTATTCCCATTTGAAATTTGAAAAAAATCATTGAAAATCATTATGATTTAAAAAGTTGTTAAATTATCCTATAATGTAAAATATGTTTTAAAAAAATTTCCTAAAATATGTCATGTTAAAAAAATCTCTTCCAAAATAAAAATCTAAGCATCTTTATAATGATTATTAAGTAATCAATGTTTATTAGCATTGGTTATAACATTTAATGAGTGTTTTTAATTATATTTTCATTAGATCATATCACATGTTTTCATAATATCTGGGCAACATATTTGCGTAAAAAAAAGATATTTTTAACATTAGATTATTTTTTATTAAAAAATGTGAGAAATAAAATAATGATTATGCTTTTTGTGATTCCCATTAGTGTGATTGCACCTAGGTTACAACTTTTCTTTTGATATTTTCTCAATCAAGTCATTATGTGGGAATTGTGAGCTTGTTGAGTTGTTAAACTCAAAACTTGGCAAAATTTCAAAAAAAATTGAAACTTCTATTTTGAAATCCTTGGCACTTCAATGCAATCCACACCAACCATCACAAAATATATTATAGGAAAGTGGTGATTCTTCTCTAGTCCAAGTCACGATGAATCATGTGAATATGAGTCTTTCATGATTTCGTCTATGCTCCAATTTGCACTAATTGCATTTTCTCTTGGTTTGTGTAAAATAATTTCACCTTGAAATCACATTTATGAACTCATTTAAGTCCCATCTTGTATTTCTTATGTTTTATTTTTTTGGGTGGGAGTTAAGGAAAATGCCTTGAGTTTGAATTTTATTACAATATCAAAAATTAACATGGTTATTTACCCTTAAAACCATTTGACAAACCTATAATGCATTAATACCATCAATAAGATTGTGAATAAAGTTGAGTGGTTTTTGGTTTTTTTGAAAAATTGTTGGTTCCAGTTCATAAGATTAGTTTAGAAAACTGCCCTAATTCTTGAAATGTTAATTTGCAAATTTAAATAACTAGACTAGCTTTCAAAAAACCCAAAAAAAGAATTACTTATTTTCAAGTGGATTAATTTGTATTCAATTCTCATCTTAGCATGATTCAATCATTTAAAAGAAGGATCTAAATCTTTAGCATTAGGCCACACCTTCTTGCTTGTATGAGGAAAAATGTGACTTTTCAATTTTAAGGTGAGACTTGCACTTAAACTTGAAATTAAAACTACACATGCATTCAAACTTTAAATAAAAGTTGTCACATGCAATTTTTCACTTGTGAAGGTATGGAGTAGTGATAAATTTTTTCTTTTACTTCAAGAATGTCTTGAGTTCAATTCTCCATGTACCAACCTTTACATACTACTAGTTTGAGAACCAAACTTGAGTGGTCAACCTTATAACCACCCTAGGGCCACTTTAACCAAGGGTCCAAGGAGCAAGGTCCAATGAAATTGAGCATTTCTATTGGTCAAGAGTTTAAAATTAGTCCCAAGGCCTTTAGATGAGGGTTCAAGATCAAAACAAATCAAATTGTGATTTAGTTTACATGGCATCATTTTGAAGGGAAATCCAATTGGTCTGGACCAAAAGAGAAAGCTTAATGGAGAGGTCATAGTTTGGAGAACCGAAGTGTAAGCTAGGGTCCATTTTTTTGTTGTTTTACTTTTTTTTCATTGTTTTCTTTTACCCTTGTTGCTCAAATTTTGTGAGAATGAAAGATGTGCTATGGATTGAGCACATTATTAAGAGCACACCGGCTCCCCCATCTTGGACCAATTTTTAAAGTTGGCATGACTAGTTTTGTGAATCCTCACAAGGTGGTTGCTAGAAAAAGAATTCATTTAAAACTTTTTCAAGTGCACAAAATGAAGGTAAAATGGAAGGTGAGGTAGAAAGTGGAGGGTTGAAACATCAATTTTCATAAGTGCAAGGGAATTTGGATTTACAAGAAATCTGTGAATCATTTCCCATTCCAAAGAAGAAAACACCAAAAAAGAAAACAATTGTGGTGAAAGATGAAAATAAAAAAGCTAGAAAAAAAAACAATATATGGAAGTTCCATGAGTGTGTTATGATCAATTGACAGCTTTGCTGTTGCTGCCACCATCCATTAACTTGTCAAGGTGAGGAGGGAGGTGCCAGACAAGGGGAGAGAAAGCAACAAGTTCTGCAGTAGGATTGAGGTTGGGTTTGCCTTCAGTTCACCTCTCTCAACACAAAAATCTTGCACAAAGACTTGCAGAAAACTGCAGCAAAACCATCCCAAATGATAACACTGATAGAAGTATAAACGATCAGTCAAAACAAAGCTCACAAAACATTTCCTGAATACAAACATGAGAAAATTGTATGAACAGATTACCTCCACAGGTTGGAGTTCCATGAAATAGACTTCTCATTAACCAATGACCTACTGGAAAACCTGACACCTCCACTTGTGTCCACTTCTCTTTTGGCACATGAAGCAGGACCCTTGGTGGTTTTCCTGCGTCAGCTTTTGGCTTGCTACACCATAGCAGCCAAACTGGTGCTTCCATTTGACATGGTCACCTATGACAAACACATTAGATGATTCCAGGCATCTGAGAATGGCTTTGGTTACCTACTGCAAAATGCATTCATGAGATTGTGGAGAAAACTCCAAAATAACATGTCCATCTGAGTGTTGTCACCCACAAGACACTCACCAAGTGTCTGACCATCAACTTTATCATGAATAGCACAATTAGCTGCCATTACTCCCCACAAACTTCATCAGCTCATAACTGGTAGAGGGTCTAGATAAATGGATAATAATCAGCTCAAAGTTTCAGGCAAAATTATTACACAAAACATCTGGAGTTTCTGTTGCATTTCTGGCATCAATGGGAAGGATTTAGTCATGAGACATAGCTAGTCATCAGCAAAGCATCTAAGCCTAGATAAGGCATAGAGAGGCTATATGTAGAGGAGTGCAGTTAGGGAATTTTGCACCCAACCATAATCCTTTAAGCACACCACTAGTGCATTATGTACTGGAAATTATTTTGCCTCTTTATTCACCTCAATCAAGTAGAACTCCCCAGTCGTTTCTTCACATCCCCTTTACAATCTGTGTCTTTGAACATTGGCACTAAGATATTGCTTGCCAGCAGCACCACCACACATTGAATAACAGCACATAGCCCCATTTGGTCAAAATCTCAGCTGCTGCTGGCAAGTGGGATCTTGAATGGCAATCTCCACATTCCATAAGAACTGTGCAAGCACCAAGCAAACAACATCCTCCACACAGAGAAGCATCTGGTTCACAAGACAACAAAGATCTCCATCAGATCCTCTGTCAAATAAATTGCACAGCCAAGAAGATCAACCATGCAGCTACCACGTCAATGGTACATGCTATTAAGTACCTCAACTGCCACTATCTCCCTTTTTTTCTCATGTCTCATATTCCCCATAAATGATCTACCTTTGCCTGATGAAGCTCATCTGGATCAAAATACTCCAAATACAATACATTTTGCATGATCTTTCTACCTTGATGAGTCTACTTTCTAGGAGTGCCACTAAACTTGCACAGGCATTTGGAAACCCTGAAAAAGTGACAGGGGTTCAGCTGGCACCCCTTGTCAAATCAGTTGCAAAAATAGCTTCAATATCTTCTCTCCCTGGCAACATTTCACATACTGCAAAATGATGGCACCCTAGGCAAGATCAGATTTGGGCATTTGTCTTCAAAACCCTCCAGGACTGCTCTATGGAAACCTTTGATATACATGTCTGTAAATCTGTCGCCCACAAACAAATTGGATCCTAAACCACTCTGAGTGATCTGCTTATGAACAAATCTACATCTTCCAAGCAACACAATGCTAGCAATTGCATTGATGAACATCAATGCAGCGACAGGATCTGGCTGGGCCCTGTTCTGTTGCATTTGTCAAGACAATTCTGATCTCCAATGGTCCACAAAGGCTCTTTCCCTTCGCCACAATTTTACATCTTCCAGAATCATGCACCTCCAATTATCCCCATTTCAGCATAGCATCTTGTTGAACATTTCTCAAATCATCCTCTATGCTCCCACATTTGGCATCCATGTCAAAACTGAAACTACTCACAAAGACATTGGACTAATTCCACCTTTTCTACAACCTGTGAATGGATATGTTTTCCCTCTTCAAGTAGCAATAGACCCACAATATGCATGCATTGAGAAGGCAGGAAAAGTTGAACCGCATCATGCGCCGTAGGTGTCAAGTTGAACATGCTCTAAGCATCCTCTATGCTTTTGCATCTAGCATATATGCCAACGAGGCTGTTGCCACAAACAAATTCAACTCACAACCAATTTGAATGATTGATCATGAACTCGATTAACCGGGCCATTTTTTTGCATCTGTTGAAAAGCTCCAATCTGTCTTCCCATATTGTCCTGCTTTTACAGATTTTGCAAGCCTTGGATTCAATGACAAAGTGTTAAGTTGTTTAGTCCACATAAGAGAATCTCTAGCAGAGCTCAGTACGGGACCCTGCAAATTTTTTGTTCTCACATTCAAGTTTCCCAGGGTCATCTGAAAGATGTGCATTTTCCCAGGGTTACAGCAGTCTTCTAGTGGATCCACTGGATTTGACTGCTGCACCTCATCCGAAATTTCCAGCGCAGGGCCACATACTCTAAGGGAACCATTACAACACCCCAGAGAGACGAGAGACGGTGCCGCCCTTCCTGCACCAAACACACATTCCACCTCGAAGCTCCCACAATACAAAAGGGCATTATCCCTCGCCCCCAAAAACGCGCTTCTGTCGCCAAATCCGCAGACTCACGACCCCGCGCGTGCGCACGGGCGCAAGAAGACAAAAGACCGCGACCAGCAACAGGAGACGAGGAAGAAGGGTTGCATGGATGAGATATATTCATCCATATACAGAGATGACTGAAAAAGATAAGAATGATTTCCATCATGTTAATTTTTGGAGAGTTGGGAAGGGGGTACTATTTCTTTTTCTTTTTTTCTTTCTTTTATTTGTGGACATTTGAAATTATCATGTTATTAGAATTTAGACACCTACCAAATTTTCAAGAATTTTTTTTAATTTTTTATTTTTAATGTATAAACAAATGGGTAGCACTTTCCACAGCATAAAGAAAAACTGCTTTGCATTGTATTTGGTGAAGCTACCCTTTCAATCCAATCAGTGTTTGTGTGTGCAATTGGAGTTGTAGCATGGCCACACAGAGCAGTACTCATGTTCTCTCAAGAGGCTTGATGCAGCTGAGGTTGAGGTTTGTGCAAAGAGCATTACATTGGTTTTCAAATCATAGCCAGCCATGTAGGCCATTTCCGCAGCTCAATCCTGGTCAGTTCATCCCAATCCTGCTGTCGGTTCGCCTTGTCAACATCATCAATCCCACAGAACACCTGTTGAAGAACATATAATGTTTTTGTCTTAACCTATTTATCTGCACCTCCAAAACCCTAGTTTTGTTTCACTTATTGTACCACATGCCAGAGTCTTCTCATCGAGCACACCCTTCATCTTGCAACAACACAACTGAATTTTAGGGGCCATTGAAAAGACAAGACAATTGGAATGTCACCAGTAACCCCTGCATGAACAAACACCATTGTCAAAGTGATGAAAGCAATTGTGTCCCTTTACAATAAATGTCCTCCCAACTAGTTTTGAAATGAACTTTGTGGCAGTGTGGCAGTCACCACACACCTGCAGATTCTTGAAGAAGCAGATCGGAGTACCAGGAGATGAGCTGATGAGCCCAAGAGCAATGGCCAGCTTCTCACTGTGGTGAAGCAAATGAAACATCTTTTCTTCTTCCTCAACATCATGTAACACAATTCTAGTATCAGGCACATATACTACCTCCTCCATCTCCACATGTAATCTTTTTAGTTCTGCACAAATTTCAACCATTTAGGGATGGTCTTGATCATCTACTAAATGAATGCACCTTCTTATGCACCTCAATCCATGTAAACCCCTTCCAACCTCTAACCGAGGATGTTCGCACTACTATCCCACTTGCCAGCAGCTGTGTGGATGTTTGACAACAGAATATAGGCTCCTACATCTCCAGGGTCAATTTTCAGAATTTTCTTTGCAATCCCATCTCCATATTGCCATGAACTCTGCAAGCACAAAGCAATCCATTCCACACAGAAGCACTGGGTTGACAAGGCATCATCTTGATCGGATCTTCTGCCTGCTCCAGTTGGCCAGCACAACCAAGAAGATAAACAATGCATGCATAATCCTCCACTACTGCAGAAATGTTGAAAACTACAGTCATTGATTCAAAGTAGTGTAGGCCTTCAACCACCAGAGCTGCATGGCTACAAGCTGAGAGAAGTGAAATGAAATTGATCTTATCTATATCTAAACCTTCTTCACACATCAACTCAAAATGCATAAGTCCTTTAGAGTGCCCATGAATGGCATAGCCTCCAAGCATGGCTTTCCAGAAGATGACATTATATGAAGATATCTTGTTGAATACTCTCTGTGCATCCTCTATGCTCACACATTTAGCGTACATGTCCATGATACTACTACAAACCCATTCATTAGACTCCAAACCAATTCAAATGATCTGTTCATGAGTGCATCTGCCTTCTTAAGTGCTGCTACAGTGGCACATGCATTCAGAATCCCCACAAAGGTGACAGGGTTTGGATCCACCCCTTCCTGTTGCATTTCTTCATATAGTTCCAATCCCTTCTGCCCTTACCCACATTTCACATATGCCACAATCACAGCACTCCAACCAACAACATCACAAGTGGGCATCTTGTTGAAAACCCTTGAAGCATCCTCTATGCTGCCACATTTGGCATACATGTCAACAAGGCTAGTAGCAACAAATATATCTGATTCATATCCACGTTGTATGATTGGTGAATGGATATGTCTGCCCTCTGAAGTGCAGCTACACTAGCACATGCATTTAGCATCCCCACAAAGGTCATAGGGGCTGTGCCTCCACTTCGCATTTGCTGAGCTAGTTCCAATGCCTCCCAGCCTCGCACACATTTCACATGTCCAAAGATAACGGCGGTCCAACAGGTCACATTCTGTGTTGGCATCTTGTTAAATACAATTTGTGCATGCTCCATGCTCCCACATTTGACATACATCTCAACAAGACTACAATGCAGAAAGTCATCATACTCATAACCAACCTTGAATTACATGTTCATGAACAAGTCTGCCCACTTCTAAGTGCTGCAACACTGGCACACGCAATCAAAGCCCCAGCAAAAGCGACAGGGTTTGGATCCACACCTTCCTGCCACATTTGTTCAAACAGTTCTAATGCCTTCAACCCTCACCCACATTTTGCAAATTGCATGATTATCACACTCCATATGACCACATCACGAACAGGCATGCTGTCAAACACTCTCCAAGCATCCTCTATGCTCCCACATTTGGCGTACATGTCAATGAGTTTGCAACCCACATAGACATCTGACTCAAAGCCATGTTCTCTGATCAATCTGTGGACATGTTTGCCCTCTTCAAGTGCTTGTAAACTAGCACACGTATTGAAACTCGAACAAAAGTGAATTTGTCAGAACTCATGCCCTCTTCTTGCATTTGCTGAAAAAGGTCCATTGTTTGCTCACATTGTCCAGCCTTGAAATGTCTGGCAAGCCTTGCATTCCATGAAAAGATGTGCGATTGTACAGTTCCTGGTGGCAATGCAGCCACCTTTGCTTCCACCCAGGTTCAGTTTGTTGTTGAGCCAAAGTCCCTTCCCTGTCTTCTTGGGTTTGAAATCAGGATATTGTGCGTTTGCCTGTGACCAGAAAATCCACAACAAACACTGATCAGCAAGGGCACCTGTCACAACTTTGCACAGATTCACAAGCTGCAAGGACAAGAAACAAAGCATCTACTACTGATGATTCCCTGCATCAACAAAGGGAAACTGCAAAAACCATAATTGTCAACAACCTTCTCCAACCTGTGATCCCAACCATTGCAAAGGATCCAAGAAGAACTCTGGCCAAAGTTCCTCTACAATCAGTTTTTGGCCTGCAAGGAAAACACAGGAAAACTGTGGTGAGAAAACCATGCAAAACTTCACTGCTCGCTTCCCTTTCTTCATGGCATCATAACATGATTACAAAAGGAAACTAGCTCTTGCAATTTGCATGCAATGCAAACAGAAGGTACTGTATCGATTGCATCAGTCTGCACATGTTTACAGAAAAGGAGCATTCAGCCATGTGTGGGAATAGGTAAACAAAAACATGCAAAGTGCCAAAGGGCAGTCCAAGAAAGAAAATAACACACACACCTAAACCCTAAACCCACAATCAAACACATTCGAAGACAAATCACTTTACCGATGCCATGAACTCTAGGCGCGGCCTTGGATTCGATGCATCGTGCTCTGGGCAGAGCTGCAGGTCGCGCATGAGGGCCTGTTTTCTGCAGACAAGGCACCCACACACATAGCCAAAAGCTTTTGGCCACTTTCCCCATCACAGATTAAATCCTTGCGCTGTAGTAAACATGGACAGCTTCTCACCCTCCCCGCACACAGCACCTGCACCTCCCTCAATCCTGATGTCGAACACATCCTTTCCTCCCTCCACGACAAACAACAGACAACAAAACACAGTTTCCTCAATTTCACACAAACCCATTCACAGAATAGTAAACAGTTTGAGAAATTCTTCAACAACCAGGAATAACACAACGTTTCCGCAACGAAACTCCTTAGCGAAGGACTCAATCCATCTCCATCGCCGTGGCGGCAACAAAGCTCCTTCCAGAACAACAAGAACAACGCAATCGATTTCCTTCCTTTCTGGGGTTGAGGGTTTAGAGTGTCATCAGATTATCAGAGGCGATCCATCGATTCGTGGATGAGTTCTAAAGCTTCATCCATGAAAAGGAAGTCAAATTATGGATTCGGCTTAGTGGTCTTCGTGGACGAGTTATCTCCCTCATAGATGATACATTCATGAGGGCTCTAGTCTGTAGTTGATAATCTGACCTGTTGCGCTCCTGATGGTCCCACAATACGTTTTGCTTCCGCGGGTTGCGGCATTGGTGGTCATTTCTTCTGTTTCTTTCTTGAGGATGGCAGTGAAGTCTGTGTCTCCCTGTCTGCGAGAATTACTGTGGAGATGGATCAATCTTCCTGCTTCTGGATGTCTGTCTTCTTCTTCTTCTTCTTCTTTAACTTCATGTGGGATCAAGAGACAAAGAAGATTTCACACCGGTTTGTTCGGATCTTCTTCATGGAGCGGAAGCTTCCTTGGATTCAACAAGGAGGATGAGAGCGCATCGTGTACTATGGAGAAGGTACTCTCAAACTGGGCTTTGCACAATCCAGGCATCCATACAACAGAGAGGAGGTAAGCTTTTTGGAACCGGAAAAAATGGATCTGAAATTCCAGTTGCTCCATCTCTCTATTGATCACAAGGATTTCTATTAGGTCAGGCAATTCGTGAGTTTGAGTTTCTCGTACATTGGAAAAATTTTGTGGATTCAGGCGTCATCTCTCATTGATCACGAGGATATTTTTATTATGTCAAGCAATTCAGGGTTCTCGGACAATTGGAGAAAACGTCTGCAAAATTTCAGGTTTGTTGTTTGGAATATAATGCAGGAGCCTGGAGACCAAGGGGAAGTTGCTGAGGGAATTCTCAAGCACGCCAGTGTTGGAATTTGAAAAGAAGTGCTGGTCATGTGACAGCAAAGATGATGCATCACCATTCTTTGTGTGCACTGCATGTGGAGCTATTCAACCATTGGATGAGGGTTTGGATTTCTTCCAGCTCCTTTCCATGTAAACCTCTTCAACCTCCTGTTGCTAATCTCCTTTTGGACCTTTTGCTGATCAACACTTGGTCACATGTGTCTTCTGAGTTAGCTTTGCATGAACAGCAATTCTAGTGTCCATTTTGTGATCGATATTTCCAAGCATCTTGAAACCTCTATCCTCAAGTACAAGGGTTTTCCATTCAAAATCTCAAAATCCAGGTCTGGAACTGTGTGTTTCCCAGAAGAATTGTGACCAGCTCTCTCTTTATCTCGCTCTCTCTCTCTCACACACACACCCCTTAGTTTTGTAGTGCAAGAATTCTGAAAGTGTAACTGTGTTTTGAGGGTGATTTGGCAAAGATTGTATGTGGCCTTCAATTTTGTTTCCATAGAGCAAGCAGTCTATTATCATTGTCTCGCCACAGATTATCCAATTCATTGGAATCTGAGATTGCAAGAGTTTCAGCCTTTCACATCAACACATTTCTGCCCCCCTGCCATGTAGAGAGAGGAGCTTTGAAGTGGATGAGAAGGAGTTGGAGAAGCAGTACAAAAGGCTGCAAAAATTCTTGCACCCAGATCTTTCCAGCTTAAAATCACAGGTTTGTTTTTCCCTCTGCCTGACTGTTGCCTGTTTTGATACACAAAATCTGTTCATCTTCACAAGGGCTTTTTCTAGGCTGGAGTATAATCTGATCACACAGTTTTAGGGTGTGATCGGATAAGCTGGTAAGGCATATTGGCAACTGGGTTTGCTTAACTGTAAATATCATATGCACCCACAAATAGACCTATGTCTTCAGCATTGTTGTGTTGCCTTCAAATTGTTGTTCTGGAGATTTCTCTGCAATTTCACAGATATGAAATCTTCAGCATTGCCACAGGATGTCTGAAAATAACATCAATCGTTCAGCATCTACAGCCAGCAGCCTAATCTACAACCCTGTTTCTGTGCCTTCATTAATCCCTCTATTTGGTGATCATTTAGTGGCATTGAGCAACCAAATCAACTTTTCTCATTATTGCAGAGGTTTCACTGACCTGTGGGGTATGCCTGAAATGTGGGTTATGACTGGTGTTGTAACCATTATCCCTCAATGCTGCTCTCTATCAGTGAACTCAAATATGACCACCAGAATTCCAATTGTTTGCCTTATATAATCTGAAGGCAATCTACAACATATGTAGACCACTGGAGACCCATAACTTTTGACCTTAGATTGTATAATGTCAATTCTATTGAGGTCATTTGTAACTATGGAGACATTCATGGTATCTCTCAAGATATTTTCTCTCTTTGATGATGGTTCATTGACTCACATGATAATAGATTTTGTTGTTTTCTGGGGTCTGATTGGAATTGAACAGAGAGAACAGGGGTATTCAGCAAACCAATCAGGGCAGGTCATAAAAGCTTACTACACTCTTTTGGACCCTTTATCTCGGGCCCGATATTTGGTAAGCTTGTCCCCTACTCTTTGCACTTGATGTACTCTCCCTTGCTCTTCACGTGGCATTTGTTTGTCTCAGAATACCATGACTTAGTTGGCAATTGATAGGTATTCACTACTTGCCTTATACCAGAGTTGAATCCCACTTCCTGAAACCACCAGACATTTTGTAGGAAATTGTGAGGCATTGGGTATGCTTTTCCCTAAGGTGCATCTATCATTTCAAGCTGCTGAAATTATAGGTTCTGTCACCTTAAAAGATGATGCCTCAAGATATAAGCCCTGACCCCTATTATTGACTTTTCTTAGGGATGGCAGCTTACAATTACCAGCTTTCAATAAACCTCACAATGGTCAAATTTGTGCCATTCTGACTGTAGCACAAATTGGACAACACAAGGCAACAGCAAAACAAAATTGTAATCTTTTCTGGGGCTCCATGTTTGGTGTTGTGATTCAGTGTCATTGTTGTGTGTACTTGTGGACAGTTGACCCTAAATGGTGTAAGCATTGATGAGGAAGGAACAATACATGACCCACCACTTCTTTTGGAGGTCTGCTCCTTCCATTCTTGCAATTTTTTTCTTTGAAACTCAAATCGTAGTTTAGAGGACTTTACCAATACTCTCTATGTAGAGGTTCTGTGCCTTGGGATCAGATGCTCCTTGTGTAGGGGCAAGCTAAAATGAAATCAAAGTTACCCTCAAAGGCTCATTGCAGCTTGAATGAGGATATTGTGCCTTTGTTTTATTGGCTCTGTTTTTAGAGTGTTAGTCAATATCATGACTCAGTCTCCCATTGCTTCTGGAAATGTGACAAAAACTCAGGATGCAGATTTTTGCACAATATTTTGTGTGATATTGGGCAGATTATTATATACCTATGTACCCCATCAGGAGCTGATGAACTCAGTCTGGATCATGGCAGCTAACCACTACTATTCTTGAAGGTGATGGTCTGATGCTTTGTGAGTGACACTCATAAGGTTATGACTATACTCATGCTTGCCATGTTAGTTTTGCTTTTACTCGAACTGACTTAAACAGTTACCTTAAAGGTGTTATTGTGGGATTTTCTCTGCAATCTTACTGTTCTGGAAGTGGGATGTTCCACTCCTGAACAGAAAATCTACTATTTTTAAGCTGCCCAAGGCTCTTCAACTCTTAAAATTGGAGACAGGAGACACAAGCCAGCAATGCATCAGCCATGGGAAATTCCTGTGGCTGCCAGTTGTGTGTTTGAAGTTTAAGGAAGTCAGACTTTTAAGAAACCCAAAATGGGGTGTGAAGCCTTTTTTTGACAGAAGCAATTAATCTGGCACTGAACTGCTGCAGATTTGAAAAAATGGTTATTACACAGAGACTGTGTGTCTATGTGCAGATAATGGAGTTACGAGAAGAGATTGAAGAAACAGCAGATCCTACAAAACTCCAAGAAATCAAAGAGAAAGTATGTTTGTCAGGCCCTTGACTGCAAGTTCTGTGTCACATTACAATGTAGCAGCCTTATCTTGGATCCAACCCCCTTTGCAACTACAGTCATAGATTAGTCTTTAATCAATATACTCAAATGGTTGAACTTAGATGAATATAGTTCAAGAACATTGGTAATTACCCAGACCTGGCAGAAGCCTCTCCTAATCTCAATGAGACAATGTCAGTGAAACATAAAATTTACTGAAAATAGAGATCTCTCTCCTTATTGAGTAGGGCTTGCAGGAACAAGATTTGTAGCAGCACCCCAAGTAGATGTTTTGATGAATATGAAGTTTATGAATGTTTGGTTTCAATCCTTTGTGCAATTGACTTTTTTGCAGAATAGCATAAAATTGCAAGACTGTGAGAAGGCGCTGAGAACTGCATTTGGTAATGGGGATCTGGTGGGTGCAATTCCACTGGTGCGGAAGATGACATACTATGACAAGATCTCTGAAGAGATTACACGGAAGTTATAGGTTTCTTCACTCGCAGAGCTAGCCCCTTTCAGGTCTCAACCATCATCTGAGCCTGAAACTGAAGATACCAGCAATCACCTATCTTCATAATTTTTCCATTCATCTGGAACACCTCTTAGTTGGTAAGAAAGTACACATCATAGGAGCCAGCGCTTTCATAACTGCACACCAACTTGGTTGGACCAGCGCAGGAAAGTCATGTAGCATTTTGTACATAGCTTTGTGGTGTTGCATGGAGATGACACCACTATGGCCTTTTTATATAGGGTTGGGTATGACTTGAGGCTACAACTTGTTGTCTAGTCTGTTCTGTGCATGTGATGTTTGATGAGCATCACATACACCTATCAAATGGTGCATTTGAGTGTAAAGGTACTTGAAGTCTGCCCTCATTTGATCCTGATTTATGTGACCAAAGTTTTGAAACTAAGTTTAAGACTGGCTGTATATTTAAATGGTATGTCCTGAATTCCATGGAAGAAACTGAAATCAATATGTGTGGATGCCAAATCTACTTGCTTGTTAATAATACAGTAATACTTATCATCATCATCTGTTTGTTCAGTAGTCTGATGCACAAAAAGGGTGCTGGAGGGAATACCCACAATGGTAATAAAAGCAACCTCAAGTTCAGGAGAAGAAGGTACTTCTCATATCCTAACAGATGATGGTTCTCAATGATGATGATGATTATGCAAGGATGGACATAGAGTTCATTGGACACTAAAGGATGTTGGTAAAGGGGGAAAATAACCTATGTGCTTGTGGAAAGCAAATGATAACCATCTTGATTGACTTTCTTTTTTATTTTATTTTTAAATCACACCAAATTACTTACTTACCTATGATTAACTGTCATTTAATTTTTAAAATCTCTTTTCGTAAATTATGAACCTTTCAATAGTTTAAATTATTCTTATAGTAAGATTTTTCCTATTTTCTTTGTGTAGCTTCTTAAAATGATCGTACATATTTAACTTTGGAAACAACATTTATAACGTTATGGATCAATGACATTTCCATTTCACATGACATGTGAATTATTTATTTTAACATAGTTTAGAGTTGAATTTTTTTTATTAAGTCAAATGATCAAATTTTGTTCCAATGTGATTAGTTTTTGGTGTTGCTTCGCAAATTTAAAAGCTAAGATTTTGATTATTCTCATCATTTATGTAATTATGATATGAACACTTTTCCTTCAAATATGGTTTCACATTTTTAAATAGGTCTTTCCATATAAGTTTTTCCATATGTGAACTTCATTCAACAACCATTAATGTTAATTATAGAGTTTGTTGTTTTTTGAAAAATCGTGCGATAAAAAAATTGAAAACTTTTCCTAACATTGACATTAGTGTTTCACCTAAACCAATTAGTCCTATTAATAAAACATATGTTTATTTTCTTTTTCCTCCAAAACTTATAACAATTTTTACATAAGAAATTCAAAAGTTTCAAAACTTCTTAACAAGGTTCAACAAGTATGAATTTATTTATGTATAATGAATGCTTACTATCACTTGTAGATTTTATATTTACATCTTTCATATGGCTTAAAACTATTAGAAATATTATTTGATTCTAATCCTCAAAGTTGGTGAATGTGATTCACATTCATCAAAAGAATGAATAATATTCACATCCCTAATGGTTAGAATTAGTGTTTAAAAGTTGTGTGAACTTGGGGTTAATTGGTGGCGGCTACATTAAGGTTAGGGTTTGAAGATGGCGGCTATTTTAAGGTTAGGGTTTGAAGATGGCGATTATTTTAAGGTTAAGGTTTGAAGATGGCGGCTACTTTAGGGTTAAGGAGTTGTATATATAGAGTGTTTGTGAATGAGTTATTCATTCTCTCCTTTCATGGTTTTGAATGCACATAGAACCTTCAAGCCTTGTTAGATGTTACAAGTCATAGTTTTGTGATTGTAACATTTGAAACATACAACCTTTGTGTTTTTGTTAGTTAATACAATTGTTTCATTTTATGAACCTTGAATGTTTCATTTCTTGCTTGTTTTCAAGTTGTTTTCAATAGGTTATGGGCCCACATCAAGCAAGAGAAAGGACATTATGTTAGAACAAAAAATAATCAAAGGTTTAACTTATATAACATAAAAAGGGAAAATCCTTTTAAGGGAAGGTTTTCAGTTTGCAAAGTTACAAAAAGAATGATAGTCCATTTCCAAGTGGGAGGTGTGGAAGAAAATTCTTCAAAGTGTTGTAAGTCTTTCAAGTGTGAAAAACATGTTTTTCAAGTTTTTGAAAATATCAAGTTTCAAGGTGAAAGTGTTTAGAAGAGAGTTTTTCAAGTTATTGATAATTTCAACTTTGAAGTTTGAGAAAATGTGTGGAAGAAAGTTCTTCGATTCATTGAAAGTTTGAGGTGTATGCAATAGAGGTCTTCGAATTGTTGAAAGTGTTAAGTTTCAAGTGTGTCAAAAAAAGTTCTTCCCATTGTTATAAGTTCTAAGTGTAATTTCAAGCTTGTGTAATAAAAGATTTGCAAATGTTAGAAATTTTTTTTTCAAATTTACGTGAGGTGTCAAAGATTTCTTCCAAAGCTTTTAATCTTTTGAGAAGAATGTTTATTGTAACATTTGTGCTCAATGTCTTCTTTTCAAATGGAGTCTTTGAAAGTCATGGAGAAGTTTGATGATTGTAACTTTCACCTTTGGAAATTCAAAATGCGCATGATGTTTTATAAACATGGGCTTTGAAAATTTGTTGATGGGAATGCCACCTTGCCAAATGAAAAAGTTACAAGGGCCAATTACAAAGAGAAAGAGATGAAGGCTTTTACATTACTTTGTGAACATTTCATGGATGCTTGACTTACACACATTCAATATTGTGACAATGTGAGAAGTGCATGGGAGGCTTTTTGTAGTGTGCATGAAGCTAAGACAATTGGTAACAAGTTGTTCTTTCAAAGGAGATTCTTCACCATCAAAATGCAAGAAGGAGATGACATGTTTTTGCACATCAACACGGTGAAAGCCCTTGCAAACCAACTATGTTTCATCGAGGTGAACATTACGAATGAAAATGTTTACATGGTACTCTTCATTAACCTTCCTCCATCCTTTGATAATTTAGTCACAAGCTTGGAATCCATGTCCACAAAAGATGTAAACCTTCAATTCATTGTAGTAAGGTTGTTTCACAAAGTGTCCAAAAAAAAAGAATGTGAAAGTTCTGAGACTATCACATTAGTGAACAAAACTCACAAGTGAAACGAAAAGTTTTGTTTCTATTATAAGAAACCTAAACATTTTGTGAGAAATTGTTTAAAGAAGAAAAATGATGAAAAAGAAAAAGCCAATCAAGTTTGTCTAGGTCACGAACAAATGTTTATTGCCCCATTGAGTGTCAATAATCATACCACGTATGATTAGATTGTCGATTCCGATGCAACGCAACACATGACATTCGAACAATAATGGTTTACCACGTACGAGCACATTTCCCCAAGGAAGGTGTTCATGGGCAATGACACCGTTTTGGAGGCCATTGGCAAGGGGAACATCAAAGCCATAATGTAAATGAGAGGCAAATTGTCACACGCAACCATCACCCAAGTTCTTCATGTTCCAAAAATGAAGAATAGTCTCATGTCGGTGAGTAAACTCATTTTCAAAGGTTTTAAAATGGAGTTTAACAAGGATGGTTATAGGGTTAACGATGCTTGATGAGTTATTATGGCAGAAACACGAAGGGACAAGAACTTGTACCTTCTTAATGTGAAGGTGCGCAAGGACACGCCACACATTGCAAATTCTTTCGATGAAGGTGTGATGTTTTGACATGAAAGATTTGACCATTTCAACATGGCAAGCCTTAAGGAGTTGGATGCCATGGTGGATAGCATGAATTTGAAAGAAGTGTTGTTCGTTGCATCACATTTGTGAAGGATGCATCAAAGGTAAACATCAAAGAACATCATTCCTAAGGACGAAGCAACAAAAGCTTCACAACTTTTGGAGATTATCCACACCGATGTGTGCGGGCTAATGAGGACTACATCGCATGGTGGAGTGCGATACTTTCTCACATTCATCGACAATTTTTCAAGGAAAAATCATGTCTATGTTTTGAAGGCCAAAGGAGAAGTGTTTGAAAAAATCAAACAATACAAGGCGTTAATGAAAAATGAAATTAGTCACAAAATCAAAGTGCTACGATCCAACAATGGACGATTTGTGTCTAAGAAGTTTGATGCATTTTTTACAGAATGTGGAATTCAATGACAAACAAGTGCGCCCTATTCCCCATAACAAAATGGTGTTGTAAAACATGTGAATAGAACCATCATGGAATTTGTAAGAAATATGATTCTTGCACAAGGATTGGAACTTGAATTTTGGGGCAAAGCGGTGAACACGGTGGTGTACATAAAAAATTGATGTCCAACCAAGGTTCTTGATTCCAAGACCTCTCAAAAAACATGGAGTGGTGGGAAACCCGATATGTTTCATTTTAGAGTCTTTGGTTGTAAAAACTTTACACATGTCCCGAATGAAAAAAGGACCAAATTAAAGTCCAAGTCCATGCCTTGTGTGTTTTTAGGATATTATGAAGGTACAAAAACATATCGCTTGATGTGTGTAGAAATTAAGAGAATCATCAAAAGTACAAATGTCATGTTCATTGAAAGGTCAAAAGAAATAAGTGGTGTGCTCCACCCCAAGAAAGTAGAAAATGCAGTTGTGGATAAAATTGTGAACAAATAAGTTGAAGGAAAAGAACCGTTGACCTTTAATCGGGATACACCTTTGAATGAAACATTACTCTTTCTATCTTTTGAGAGGTACAAGTTTTGTGTCCTTCAATGGGATGTAGAAACAAGGTCGCTTGTGACACGGTAAGTTTGTTATCAATAGAATGCCGCGTCTTTTTGGGAGGGAAGGAGTTGAAACTTGGAGTTAGTAACCTGTGTTGGCGGATTCTTGTCTGTAGAGTAATGGGAGATGTATTCGACAAGATTGGTCAACCAACAAATAGTGGGCAGGTATACCAAGCAAATATTTGAATCTGCAAATTTCACTCAGTAGGACGTCCATTTACATTGTTCTAACAGGTTGCAACAGCTCAACAGGTAGGACTTGTAGATGTACAATGTTACTTGAGATAAAACATCCATCATTTTACTCTGAATTCAATGCGTCTGCATGCAGGATTTTAAAGGATCTGTGGGGTCCATCAGGTTGGAGGAGGCAGGATCTTTGCACCATCGTACGCCGAAACGCTTCGTTCTTGAACCGGCTCCACTCTCGCACAACTGTTTCCGCTCGGTATGTACTCCTCTTCCACTGAAAGTTCGAAGGTGTGCAAAGTGAATCCACACCACGTTCTTCATTGGAAGAAAAATTTGTTGTTTCGAATGATAACCCATCTAATGAACCTTCACAACATATGGCAAGGGAAAGACCTCAAAGGCAACGAAGGGAATGGCCTCAAGATTGGTGGATTGTTACCAAGGAGGTGGAGTGTGCCACCATTGCATTTTTGGAGGAGTTCAAAATATTGAAGAAGCATTGACATGTGAAAATTCTAAGGAATGGGAGTGCGTGATGCAAAAAAAATATAATTCCCTCATGGCAAACAACACATGGACTTTGCTACCACTTCTCGCTAGTAGGAAACCCATTTCTTGCAAATGGGTGTTCAAAATCAAACAAGGCGCGAATGGGGAGGTGGAACACTATAAGGCCAGATTAGTGGCAAGAGGTTTTATCCAAACCTATGAAGTGGATTACAATGAAACTTTTGCGCCCGTCGTAAAGTTTACATTTATTTGTTGTATTCTTACATTAACGACCTTAAAAGACATGGAGATCATCAAATGAATGTGAAAATAACATTTCTCAATGGCAAGCTTGAAGAGGAGATTTACATGGAGCAATTTTAAGGGTTCGTGCACCAAGGAGGTGAACTTCTTATGTGTAAACTTCACAAATCCTTGTATGGTTTGAAACAATCTCCAAGGGCATGGAATCAAAAGTTAGATATGTTTTTCAAAAGCATTGAATTTATGAAAACTGAGGTCGATCCTAATGTGTATGTAACACAAGCGGGAGATGTGAAGTTTTTCATTATGGTCTATGTGGATGATCTCATTTTGGTGTGAAATGATCAAAATAAACTTGTACAAATCAAATAGGAGCTGAGTCAAAAGTTTGAAATGAAGGACTTTGGGGAATTGCATTTCTCTTTAGGGATGGAGGTGGAAAGGAATTGTGATGCACGATTCCTACACATCAACCAAATCAAATACCTCAAGGAAATATTGAAACATTTTCGAATGGAGGAATGTAAGCCCATTGGAATTTCATTTGATCCCAAAATGAAGTTACAAAGGAATGCGAATGGAAATGATGAATCGAAAGGATTTCCATATCAACAAGTGGTTGGGTCCTTGATGCATGCCATGTTGTGCACACGACTCGACTTGGCATACCTAATAAGTGTGTTGAGTCAACACATGGCCAACCCTAGCATGGAGCATTGGATGGTCGTCAAACAGATCTTTAAATATTTGCAAGGTACGTTGCAAATGAAATTACAATTCGATGCAACACCATCCAAGGAAATGTTTGGATATTGTGATGCGGATTGGGGTGGTGATTTAAAAAATAGGTGGTCCACCATAGGGTTTGTTTTCATGATCGGATGTGGAGCCATTTCTTGGAGTTGCAAACGACAACTTACAATAGCATTGTCCACCATGGAGAACACACAAGCCACAAAAGAAGCCATATGGATAACAAAATTGATGATGGATTTTAGGATACATGGAGGAGAAGAAAGTGATGGTGATTCGATGCGACAATCAAAGTGCAATATCATTGACCAAAAATCCCAATCACCATGCATGAACAAAACATATTGATGTACAACATCATTTTGTTTGAAAACGAGTTGAAAATGGGGAAGTTCGATTTGAATATTGTCCAACGGAACACATGGTGGCGGATGTCCTTATCAAGGCATTATCCAAATAACGACATCATAAGTTGATAAACATGTTCAGATCAGAAATCTCATAAAGTGGGAATGTTAGAAATATTATTCGATTCTAATCCCCAAAGTTGGTAAATGTGATTCACATTCATCAAAAGGATGAATAATATTCACATCCTTAACAATTAGAGTTAGGGCTTAAAAGTTGTGTGAACTTGGAGTTAAATGGTGGTTAAAGTTTAGAGGTGGCGGTTACATTAGGGTTAGGGTTTGAAGATGGTGGCTACTTTAGGGTTAGGGAGTTGTATATATAGAAGTGTTTGTGAGTGAATTATTCATTCTCTCCTTTCATGATTTTGAATGCACATAGAACCTTCAAACCTTGTTAGTTGTTACAAGTCATAGTTTTGTGATTGTAACATTTGAAGCATATAACTTTTGTGTTTTTGTTAGTTAATATAATTGTTTCATTTTGTTCTAATCCGAAGCATAAGCAAAGACAAGGGTAACCCTCTTTTCTGAATTATCAGGTGAACTTGAGTGTTTCATTTCTTGCTTGTTTTCAAGTTGTTTCCAATAAAAACATTATGTAATTTCTTTTCATTTTTTATTTAAAATTTTTAATAATAACATTTTTAAAAAATTCACAAATCTAATTTTAGTTGTTGTCTAGGATTACAAATGAGATTCAAAAACAAACTTGGAGTCAAACAAAATGATTTATGGTTATGATTTTTGTGATATTTTTTATATATTCAATTGTGCACAAAATTCAACTTGACTTGTTTTGTAATTTCCATGTGCACAAGTTGAATCTTTTCAATCCATGTTATCACTTATGTCTATGATTTGAAAATAAACACATCATTTCGTATTTCACAAGCCTTAAAATAAAACAAATAAATTGTGAAATGATTTTTTAATGATTTATTTAAGTTTAACCGTGCTCATTAATTTATGTCATCATTTTTTTAATTAATAAAAAACATAAATCATGCACAATAATTTATGTAATAACTTATTGATAATATTTCATTATGTATCATACATAAACCAATACTACTTTATAAATTTTTATCATCTAATTTAATAAGTTACTTATTTTAATTCCTTATGTAATTACATCAACTTACATTATTAATCATATCAAATTACATTTTATAACACCTCACCACCTATTTGATAAGTTAGTTATTTTAACCTTTTTAATAATTATTTCAAATTACACTATTAATATTATCATGTTACGTACCAATTTCAAAGGATATTGAAAGTGACAAGATGTAAATAGGTTTGTAATAGGGTAAAAAACATTATTTATAACAATTCAAAAAACATAGTTCATTTTTATTTAATATAATTCAATATCAATGGTCATTCATTCAAATAATGATCATCCTTTCTAAGTATAAAAACCCATGATATTTTCAAGGATTTCAAAAGATATGTTATAATTTGTTATATCTATAAAAAAAACAAGAACATTCCATTTTTAAATTATACTTAAAAAAATTTAGATCGGGTTTTTTAATTTAATTTTTTTTGAAACAATCTTTGATGAATTTTTAAAAATTAATTTGGTTTTTACTTTTATTAATCTTTCAACCTTACCATTATCAAGAATGACCATCAATTTAGCAAATCCTAATAATTCTCCATTTAAAAGTTATATGCAATATATCTTGGTCATTAAACATTATAAATCAAAAGGTTTCAATTTAGGTTCTCTTTTTAAAAATTATGAAATTAAATTAAAATCCTCCATGTTGCTTTATATTTAAACACTCTAAATAGTTGGTGGGTTTACAAAAAATGTAGAAACTTGTAGAAACTTTTATAAACAAGGCCATCACGTTATCGAAATTTATGGTTATTTTTCACTTTTTATTTTGTTAATTTTTATTTTGCTTTGTTTGTTATTTTTTTTGAATTCACATTTGTTTTTTCTATTTGCTATGTTTTAGTTTTTTTGAATGTATCATCTTTTTTAATCTTAGTCAAAAAATTTGGTGTATTATCATTTATTTTGTATAGTTTCGTTGTTAATCCTTCAAAAAAATAATAATAATACTTTTTTTTTACATGACCTTCAATTGCTTTGTTTGGATGTGCTTGAATTGTAAATTTCAAAATTCATTTTCTATTTTTAAATATGTGCATTATTGGGTCTTTTTGGGAGTTATGTTGTCAACATGTTTCTTGACTACAATCATGATTCTTTATTTCAACAAGTTGAAGGAACTTATTAAATTCAAAATGTTTCAAATTCATTATTTCGATAAAAATTGGTTCCTCTCTATAATGATTCATGTTTACTGTTGTTATTATAATGTTTTAAAAACTATATTAAAACATTTAAAGAATTTTTAAAATATTTTTTATACAATGTATTAATGTGAAATTTTGTCAAAATGGATATGTGTAACATTTTGGGTGATCTTTTTGTGTTTTGTCTTTCATTTTGTGTTCATAAATCCTAAATTCTATCAATTTCTATGCATCATTACTTGTTTCACATCTTTTACTTATTTTTACTACTATTAATTATCAACATCCAATTTTAGAGGGTACAAAATTTTGGTAAAAACCTCATCAAATTGTTCACATTAGAGTTGAAAAAACATTCATTTCATTATATCCTTTGAGATGTTGAATTAAAAATACATTGAAAGTTATCTTATGCTTAATATAATATTTAAAAATTTATTATTATAATTAAATCTTTTCATAATATTATGCATTATCAATCAATGGGTTAGGTCATTATTAAATCATATGATAGCATTGAAGGTGTTATTTAAAGGTTGAGACATGGATGCATTTGTGAAAACATGCCTAAACATTTCAATGTTAGAACATGCTTAACCACCTCAATGTTTGAACATTAGTTATAGGAAATTCACAAAGACAATTGTTGATTTATGTTTTCAAATGATTTTTTTCTTAAATGTATTCATATGTTTAATGAGGAATAGTTGAATTATATTAAATAAAAAAGTTCTTAAAAATTAATAGGATGTAAAATATCGTTGGATGTATGGATGATTGTCACAAGTTCATTACATGAAAAATAATGAAAGTTGACAAAAGGAAAACACTTACAAAAGAAATAATTATAATCGGAAAAAAAATTTCAATTCAAATTATTATTATAAATTGTATGCAATTCTGATAACCTATTTTGGAATGTATATTGTGGGCAACTTGGTTGAGCATTTTAACTTTTGAGTTTATGATATTTTTTTCAAAATGCATTAATTTTGCATGAACATGTTGTTAATGTGTTTAAAGGTTTTTTCCATATATTGTTAGGGATTATGCCTATCATATTCAACCATACCTCTTAAAGAACTTTTTAAACTATGAAACCTAATATTGGAAATGATTAAAAATCCAATTTGATTAATTTAAGAGTAATTTTGGCATTTTGAAAAATTATTGGAAGATTTTTTGATTGTTGGTGGTGAAAATTGATAATGGACCTTTGAATATTATGGCATTTTGTGTTTTACATAATTATTGTCAATGTAATCCAACTCTTAATTTTTATCTTTGAAGAACTTAAAAAAGTTATGGAATTTACTTTCAAATTACATAATATCAATTTTTAAGTTTTAAGAGTTGTGACTAATAAAACTACTCTGTTTTATACAACATTTTTTTTGAATTTCACCAATTGAATTAATTCATATGTGAGTATAGGCATTTACTAAATTTAATTTGGTTTGACTTGGGCATTTTATGTTGATATGGAAACATAAAAATTGGAAAGGAAGTGGTACATTTTTCCAAAAAAATCAAAATTTCATTCTTGGGTTATAGATGTAATGGTTAAAATAATTTCCATGTTTTCTCCCAAAATATTTATTTATGTTTTATTAATTGAATCAATATATGTGTGAATATATGCATTTTTAAAACCAAATCTTGTTATACTTGGACATATGTTGTTTTCGAAAATGACAACATGTGAAATGAAATGGGGAATATTTTCAAAAAACATGAGAATATTTAATTTTGGATTGTGGAAATAAATATTTGAAATCTTCATTACATATCAAAAAACATTTTATTATCATGCATAAGGATTTATAATGTACAAATTACATATGTTTAACTTGTTCATGGATTAAAGCAACTTGCCCTATTACATAACATTAGCAAAAACATGAGCTAATTATAATTGGCACATGACATTGTAACCTTCAAGTTTGATCATCTTCAATTTTATCCACTTCCTTGTTTCCATTTTAAAAATTTAATTTAATTTTAAAAATGTCATTGCAAATTTTCTTAGAATGCAATAATAATTATTCCATTAGTTACACTTTAAATGGATATTTTTAATTTTTTGTCTAGTTATGCACTTCTAATTCCCTAATGTGCACATGCTACAAATCATGATGAAGTGGGAGGTTTTAGAATAGCTCCAAAAGCTAACATTTGAATAGTTGGCAATATTTGATTGTTGTTAAAGAAGTCGTCATCATTGAACTCTTAAGGATTAACTTGGTGTTAATATGCTTTCACATGTCCATTTTTTAAAGTACATCATTGGTTTCTATGGTTCTAGCTAAAATGTTGTACTCCATCCACTTGAACCAAACCCAAGCAAAAAAGCCAATGTTAAAAGTAGCCTTCTCTTATTAATATTGTTGACACATTTTAGGTTCCTACCCCACTTTAAGTTAACTTGTTCCCATGTACAACTTAACTTTCACAAATAAATTTCATCTAAATTACATTGTAACCAAATATGTTTTCTTCATGTTCCCCATTCCAATTGCAAAATACATCTCCTTGTATATCCAAAAAGAGTTGTACAACACTAATATTCCAAAGCTTGTCCTTCTAAAGGTTCATTGGTTCCCTTCCTTGTTTTTGTTGGTGGGTGCTACAATAAGATATAACAAATTGATAGGTGGCTATGGTGTGTGCACAACCAATGTTGTGAAAGAAGCTCCTCCTCACCTATTCCATCTCCAAAAAGCCCAAATATGTAATTTTAGAAACTATTCCATAGCCATTATAACCTTGGGGTTGAAATGAAAATAAAAATGTTGATTATTGTGGGGATTTTTATTATAATTTTGATGTTAAGTTGATTTCCTTCCAAAATGGTGACTAGGAAAATAAAGGCTGAAAATGGATTCAATTTTGGGGTGTCTACTATGAGGAAAGATTATTTGTTGTTATTTTCATAGGTTAAAGGAAGGGTGCATTGAAAGTTTTAGGTTTGGGCTTTTAAGGTTCTACATGTTCGAACCTTAACATGTGGACCTTTGTTCTAGAGCCCTAGAGGAATTTTCATCTATCAAAACCCAAGGTATTGGGTTCATTACATGTGTGGACACTCCATGTTGCCATGATAGAGCACCCACTCACCATTTTCATGGTGATAACCAAAATAATTGGGCTATAATAATGGTTTGTTCCACCACTAATTATAATATGTATGTTCATTATTTTAATGTGTGATCAAACACATTGATAAATGTCAATAGAAACATGTTTTATTTGGAATTATTCGTCAAAAGAATTCCCCACCATGGAGCATTAAAAGAATTTTCCTCCTATTTTACACTTTTGAACCCCCTCCTTTTTTTATTCTTCAAAGTTCCTCATTTACCTCCTTTACAAACCTTAAAACTTATCAAAATGCCAAAACAAATGAAGCCCTTTACTTTCAAAGTTTATTTATTTATGATGATTAACTTCACAAAATGTAAAAAACAAGACAAAATTCAAAACTTTGTAAATTTATAAGGAAATTTGAAATTTCCTCTTTCATTATTTCCTTTTGAAACACATCTTTTCATGCATTTTTGTTGCCATAGTCAATTTTAGTCTTTTTACTATTTACTATTTACAATTTTACGTCCGTTTGGGACCAAAGAATCCATTAGACGAAAGGTAGATCATGGAGGATAGATTGTCCTCTGGTACTAATAGCATGCCACAAATTTGGCCAGGGCGATTGTGTTCGTAGTCTGCATGAGTTCAGCAAGAGTGCTCATGTGGTTGAAGGGTAGGGTTGAACAAAAGCGTTCCTTAACTTTTTGTGTATTTGGACAAATAAGGAACAAGTGATCTTCATCTTCTACATTCCCCAAGTCATAGCCTCAACAAAGCCTCTCTGCGTATGGCACGCCCTTCCACGCATCTAGCATTGCCTCAAGTTGCGTGTTGCCACATCAAAACCGAGCCAAAGCTTTTCGCAGTTGGACACAATTGATGTCACACAAGTATCTTTCGCATTCATACGACATACCCTTAAAGCGTAAGTATCTTGTTTGCATGTTGGTCCTAATCTCGCAGTTGGTAAAGAGCTTTTCAATGAAAGCTAGTCGCATATTATCCTTCACCCTTTTTACATTCAACATTGTGTGGGGAAAACTTGGAAAGGTGGGGTCCTAACCTCCTGGTTGATCGGGGCTTTCGTCATAGATCTACTACCAACTGGCTGCACTAGCCTTGCTAGATAGGTCGGATGTATGTGCGTTGACCCAGGAACTGTTCCCAATGGTAGTTCAGTAGTCCTCGCTTGGAGCGCACAGGTCACTGCAAGCTGAAGTGTCGTTTCCAGCGGTGATTGAGCCGGAGGCAAAAAACCTGCCACCTTTTGGGGCTGGTTCTGGAGTAGCCAATTTTTCACAAATCCAGCCCAACATTTTTTTTCCCGCAATAAGCATAGTGAGCTGGGCTTCCCATGCCTTTCCTAAGATGCGGTCTTTAGTGACCATGCTCACACATAATCACATGAGGTTGGGTCAAACCTAAGGTTTTATTCCTATGTTTTATTGATTTAATTATCTCCTCATTAACCATTGACATACCTAGTAGGTACTTTAATTTGTGCATAAAAACCTACTTTGTTTTTCTTAGTGTAACTACAAGCCATGTTATCTGTCATATTTTATCCTCCTTTGTTTGGGAGCATTTAAAAAAAAAATGTTTGTTTTGTTTTGGTTATTTCTCAAGGTATCCTAAGGGTAAAATTAAATTAAAAAAAAAAAAAAAAACAAACTAGGTCTTCTAGCTTAGTGAAGCTTGAGGTCATGGGCTTTACCAAAATCAAGCCCAAATTTTCAAACCCCACTTTTTACACATGCCCTTGTTCTAATAAAACCCATGGCCTTGGGCTTTATTTTACAAATAATTGATAAGCAATTATAAAGATATTCATAAAGTGACCTTGAGTTTCGCATAGTATATGGCACCATATTTTCACTTTCATTCTAAATCCAACATGTCTGGAAAGTGACCTTAAATTTGAAGATTTTTGGAAAACATAGGGTGAGAGAAGATTTGACTGCGTTGAACGTATGACCATTTTGGGGGGGGGCATGGGGGTGGCATGGTTATTTCATGCACTCATAAGGTCCGAGGGGAAGGGGCATGAATGTTTTTTTAAAAAAACCTTGGGGTTGTTTGGGGGTGTTCAATTGAAAGCAATGTTTTTTATTACAAAAATTTAACCCAATGCCAACCCCAAGATTAACCCCTTGACCCTATCAAAGGGTTTCTTTATGAAAATTCTCAATAACTTTGGCAAAAAAATAGAGGAAAAAAGGGGAGTTTCTCACATTTCAATTGTCTTTTCCTTCAACACAATTCTGAAAAAAAAAAAAAAAACCTTCATCTTTGTCCAACTTGGTGAAATCCTCCTATAGATGGCAAAGAATGTGGCTATGTCACAAAATAAAAACATTAATTGGAAAGGCCAGGTGATGTTTGGAGGGGTTGGGGGAGGATTTTTTTATGGCTAGTTTGGGGTTTGTTGCAAAAAGATGAAAACATTCTCCCACTTTTGACATGACAAGGGGAATGAATCAAAAGGGGAATTGAAGGTAATGTTGTTATCAAGCATGGGAACATAAGTATTTCCCAAGTTCCAATGTCTAAAAAGAATATTTAACCCCATGCAATGATTTCTTTCCAATTTTTTAATGTTGTGTTATTGATTAACAAATCAAGAAAGATTTAACATCATATGGTGATAGGCTTAAAAACCTATCTAGAATATACTAAATATACTAGTTAAAAAATGTTACCAAACTAAAATAAATACCAAATGTGATTTTTTAAATTCAAATTTTTTGAAATTTGGAAATTGTTTAAAAAAAAAGTGAGAATATAGAAACAAAACATATCGTTCTAACTTTGTTTTCACATTTTGGCAAAATTATGCACAAAAAAAACACCATGACTGGTCATGTGGATTAAGTTTCCCATGTGCCTGACCTTATCCCACATAAAACAACTCTAGTACTTTGAATCTACCAATATTAAAATATATTTATAGTTTAGGTTTTGAGAAGGTTTATTGACATGATATTTACCTATTCATTAACTTTGAGCTTCACAATTACATCCCATAGATTGGTTGTTTGATGGGCCTTGGGTGGATCAACACCTACACTAAAGCCATGGCAAATATTTGTATCCACTTCCTAAAACAACTTGTAATTCAATAGTTTAAAATAACTAAAAATTCAATGCCATGTTCACACTTATGGGTATGTTAATGAAAAAGTTAGAATAAAATAAATAGTCAAAAAAAAGTTTGGGTTTATAGGGTTAATTGGGTTTGTTTTAGGGTTTGTATGTTAGTATGTTAGTAGGTTACCCAACATTCAAAAAACCTAATAATCTAACCTTCAATTAAACTACTTGCTTCACATGTCAATATTGCCATGATCCATCAAAGGAAAGGCAATGCAAACATTGAAAGTAACAACCTCTAAAACCTTTTGAAACCTCTAAAACAAGTGTGCACAAATCATTCCATCATTGCATCTTGAACATTTCAATGTTCTTTTTAACTCTTTTCAAATTTGAATTTTGGTGTAATATTTTTCTTTTTAACTATGAACTTTTGTTTTTATGATGTTTGGTTTACACTTGGTTTCATTTTGGTGGGTGTCACAATTATGTTGTTATGCAAATCTTGAACATCTCCTTGTTCTTTCTTTCTATGAATCAAAGATTTTGTGCACCGATCATTTTGGTTTCATGTTTCTAGTCGTCACAATTCATTTCACAATGATTTCAAAGTTTCAGTTACTCTCTTGTAAAATCTTTCAAATCATTTCTACATTTAAAAAATTTGTGTCATTACTTATTTTCTAATTCTTTTGCATTTTCAAGCATGGTGTATGTTTATTTTTTACAAATGTTTTTTTGAGTTAAAATATTTATTTGTGTGTTGTTGTAGGAATTTTTGTTTATCAATAATAAAGTCTTTGAAGCTAGTTTTGGTCATGCATTTAATCCACATTCTTCTTCACTAAAGCTCATGAGTTGCTTCTCTTCTGTTATGAAACAAAGTCAAATTCTATTTTGAATTTCTAATGCAAAGTCCAAAAGATAAGGCAATTTTTCACACCATTTTGAATTCCTTGATTCTACATCAATATAGAATTTTTTGCATTGATGAATTTCTCTAGAAAAAAATCTTGGAGATTGGGTCAAAGTTGTTTGTAACCTAATGTTCCATTTGATGATGTAATACAACGATTCTTGGTGGATCAAACATTTCAAAGTTAAAGAAGGCCTTCATTTTTTAATTATTTTTGAAACTTAAACATTTAATGGAAAAGAAATATATTTGGTATCAATGTGTTGTACATACAAGGATTCAAGTTGCATGATTGTTGTAGATGTTTGTTCATGGAATAAATTATTTATAGTGTAATTTTGTTTTGCTAGACTATTTACTATGTCAATTTGGGGCATAATCAAGAATGCATTTGGTTCTATGGGAATTTGTGTCTTTTGTGAACATGGTTTTTAGGGATCAAGTTCAATGGCTCAAAAGGGATAAGTTGATAAAATTGATGGTTGGGTTCAAAAGCTTTTGTGGTCAACCATCTATCCATGGGGCTTATATTGTCACATAGATACATATTCAAAAACCTCAAGGGGCACTTTTAGGTTATTATTTTACTTTCAAGTCCAAAGATTATAACATGCAATTACAAGATAGTCGTAATGAATCCCTCAAACAGTTAGCAATGTGCACCATACCATACAAAGGGCCTTAGTATTCAACAAACATTGGAATAAAGGTAAGAATATTGTAGATAACTGTTTCAAAATCTTGAAAAAAATCTTTGGAGAATTATTTTTGAAAACTAATTTGCAATTTATCTTTTTCTTTGATGTGATTATTTGTTTTGATATCTTTCAACATTCAATTCTTGATGGTAGGGATTTGGACATTGAGGCTTTAATGATTCAATTAGAGCTAGATAACAAAGTTATGCATGTTAAAAATGTTGTCAATTAAAAATAAGTAAATGGTCAAATGTCTTTTGTAGATTAACAAATAATTGACAATGATCTTGAACCAAGTTTACAAGGTGTGAAGATGTCAAAACAAATTAAAGAGTCATGTTGGAACATTATTTTGGAAATAAACCACATGGTAAAAGATATTGACATGTGAAAAATGAACTTACATTTTTGAAAATTTCAAAGACATGGAAGTTGGAACTTGTCCTTTGATGACATGATTGGACTCTTGTGTTTTATATCAAATGTTGAATCAAATTAAGTTAAAAACTTAATTGTTATCAAGTTGAATATAAAATTGCTTCATTTTGAAGTTGTATAGTTTCCTATTTTGATGAAGAGTCTTTGACAACAAATTTGAAAAGTGCAAATATCATGTTCTTGTGTTGAATAAACGAATGGCACATGGCAGTGCTACAATTGACAAAAAATAATATTTTATCTTTATTGGTATTGTGAATTTTTTTGTCTACTTAAGGTATTGCAATTGATTCTTGATTGTGCATTGTTGGATCACCGCACAACATTATTCAATCTTGACCTATGTAAGGTTGAATCTTTCCATTACATCAACAATTTGTTTGTTTGTTTTGTTGTTCATTTCAATAATGAGTGAAAACGCATTGGTATATTTGTGTTTATGTCTTGTGCTACCAATTGCAATTAATGTTGTCACAAATGTTATAGATATATTAGATTTCATTAATGTGTTCAATAGATTGACCATGAAGGTGTCAAGGCCATCATATTGATCAATATTTTCAACTCCATCATCATGTAGGTTCACAAAATTCCCTTTTGCATGTTATCTTATTACACATTGCTCACATGGACAGTGCTTGCTAGGAGTTTTTTCATAAATGAATGTCATTTCAACTTTGTGAAATCTTGATGTTTTTCTTGTGTGTTAGCTTTCAAAATTGGTACAACATAGTTTGCATCATCTTCATTTTGCAAATTTCTAATATGAATCGGGGCATTGATGATGCACTCCCCTTGGAATTCTTCAATTGTTTTGTAGTATTTTTCACAAACTTGCTAAAGCAAGTGATATTTATCTTTGATATGCAACCAAAATGCATTATTGCCAATTCCTTTGCAATAAATCTAAATGTTTTTGTAATCAAAGTTGAATCCATTCCATTTATCCTTATACATCTTTCCATTCATGAGAACCCATGTATGATGAGAGCTTACAAGTCTTTGACAATCTTGTTCTATCATTGTGATGTTGGCACCATGTGCATTCTCAAATCTACTCATTCCCTTCACACCACATGCTTCATAAGTTTACATTTGATGAGAGCTAGGACCTCCTACTACTCCTAGTTTCCATGGTGCTATTGACTTGCTTGAGCACTTGATCCAAATTTTGTAATATAGTTGGAGGGCACCTTATTTAGCATAGTCGGCTTAATGTCCATTTTTTGAAATGTTTGTCTTCCCCTTTTTTTAATCCCCTTTTTTTTAATCCCTTGATACCCAGCGGGTACATCACAGGAATTATTTTGTATTTTTAAAAAAATTGGAAAACTTCTTTACAGTAAAGTCCACTGATTGGTAAAGACTGTTGTAGTAAAGCCAACAGCCCTTGGCACTTGGCTTCACTTGATAAGGGCCTTACACTCGGCCCTAGCCAATTTGTTCCTGCACTCGACTCCCTTGACACAGGCCCTTATTTGCACCCGCTTCCTCAGGCTTTACCCTACACTAACATTCCATGTTCCCCAAAGAGTTCCCAAGGACATTGCTCACATCGGCCCCCTCCCCCCCCTTTTCCACTTTCCACTTCCCTAGCTAACCATGGTAATCACTATAGTCTGGCACAGTGAATTTTCTTAAAGGGTTTTTCAGACCAAAAAAATTGGGATTTTTTTTAATAAATGTTTTTTTTTCTAGTTCTTTATTGGACTACAAAATATTGCTATTTTTTGGGAAATTTTCATTGATATCACAAAATTGAAAGAAAACCAATGGTCCAACTGCCATGCAGCTATCTTTTTTTCAATTTTCTGATGTTATGTCATTGGCTAGCATCCCCAAGAGGGATTTAGCATTATTAAATGGCAACAGGTTATTAGACGCTATCTAATGGTGCATTCACACTTGATGTTCAGTCAGTATTAAATGAAAATCTAGGTGGCATCTTAAATGGCACCCAATGTTAAATGGGCCATAGCTTAATGTTAAGTGAATGTTAGATTAACATAAAATTTTCATGGTAACTAGGTTTAAGTCCTAAATGGGTAGCATGGTGTTTGGGGACTCAACCTTAGAGTCCCTAACACCAAGTGTGAATGCACCTTAAATAGTAAAAAAGAAACCTAGTTAAATTTTTAAAATGCTACCAAACTAAAATCAGAGTTCAAACGTGACCCAAAAAAATTCAATTTTTTATTTTTTTCCGAAATTTGGCGATGTGTTTCGGAAAGAAAGGGAATATTGCGACAGAAAATTCCCTTTTTTAATCTGTCTTTTTCTCATTTTGGCGAAATGTATTTCGCACAAAAGAAAACGCCGGTCCGGGCGTCCATATCGTCCTTGCATCCCGCCGGCGCGCCGTCGCCGATGGCGATGCGTTCGTTGTCTGAAGCATGCTACAAAAGCTTTTTCTAGCTTCCATGTTAGCCAGCCAAGATCATCATCACGTCCAAGTCGCTATTTCTCTCACGTTCCGCTTCTTGCTCTTTGTGGCTTCTGGTGATCGATTTCGTCGTGCTCTTTCGATCGATCTCAAGCAATAATCGGTCCTCTTGATCCTGAGCGCCCAGCTTCTCAGCTCTACAATTCGACTCTTGAACATAACCAAAAACTTCCAGATCCGGAACTTTGATCCTCGTTTCTCAGATGGAGAACCACAGACATGTCCAAAATTTGGAAACTTCTGCGAGGCGGATGAAGAGAAAGAACGAGGAGTTCCGTGAGAGTGCTGTACTAAAAGATGTGATTGAGCGGAAGAGCGCTGAGCAGTTTCTAACTCTTTGCTCTAACATCGACGCACAGGAGAACCAGATTGTCATGCTGGAAACTGCCGTGCAGAATCTACGCACGGAAACTGCGTCTTTCTCCGAGCTTCTATATGTCACTATGAGTGCGAAGGATCCAGAAGGGGGCTCAAGTTTCGTTCACGAGTTTCTGCCTCAAGTCTGCTTTCAGAGACGCGTTCACGAGAAGTACGCATGGGAGTATTGGATCTCTTCTCACTTGTTTCATGGTTTCGAGAACGCTTTCTTCGGTCTGCCTCACTTGGACATGTTCAACGCAGTAAGTAACCCTGAACGATACAGAGCAGATTGTTTTCTGGCGTTTCAAGAGATGTCGACAAAGTCGAGTTCAACGGATGAGATGGCACAGACGATATTGCAGTGCAGCCGGTTTCGAGAATTCTGCCGGACGAAGTTTTTGCAGGTTATAACCAGTTGTCTGGAACACGTTTTGTTTGGAAACTTTTACCATAGCTGTGCGATCATAGCGCACGGCAAGTTTCCATCAAATGTGCATCATGTCTTTCACAGGTTTTTGGTCGTGGCCAAGGCGGTGTGGATACTTCACAAACTGGCGTGGTCCTTTGAGCCACCGGCAAGAATTTTCTGGGCGACTCCTGCAATGCACTACGATGGCGCAATCATGGAGTCAGTGATGGCATCGGAGGATCTTGAGAAGACATACGATCTTGCAAAGGTGGCATTTGTGATCGCCCCGGGGTTTTGTGTGAGAAACACAATCGTAAGGAGGAGCCAAGTGTATCTCATCTCTGAAAGTGCGAACGTCAAATTCTCTGGAGATGTTGAGGAGAGCCAGATGTTAGCCGCCTCCTCCATTCATGCCATGGCGCAGGTCTCGACGATCCAACGCGTAACAACCTGATGTATGCAGTGCACAGACGATGGACAATTTCCTTTCAGGAAGACAATTTCTCTGGTCCGTTTTTCTTGACTCAAACTTTGCTGCACTGTAAGTCTCCAGATGCAACCACGAACTTCCAATTTTGTCTTTTGAAAAGAGCACCTGAAGCTGCTTGTCCACAACTTTGTCTCGAAGTACTTGGACAATGTCTTTTTTGCACAGATTGGAAGACTTGGAAGCTATTTTCTGGTCCGTTTTCCTTGACTGAAAAAGCTGCAAGTTGTAAGTCTCTGCAAGCAAGAACTTCAATTGTTTTCTGGAAAGAGTACCTGACGCTGCTTGTCCACACACTGTCTCCAAGTAATTGGACAATTTATATTTTTTTGCATGGAATGGAAAGATGTATAGGAAGAAGATCTGCTCTTTTCTGTTTTGTTTTCCTTAGTCAAAAGCTGCACTGCAAGTCTCTGCAAGCACTAGAACTTCAATAGCTTTTTGAGAAGAATTATACCTGAAGCTGCTTGTCCAAACTCTGTCTCATAGTACATGGATAGTGTGCATGGATTGGAGAGAAGTAAGGCATGATTCAAAAGCATACATGGATGCAGTCCCACAAAAAGGCAAGTGCAAAATCATTCCCTGGGTCTAGACAGCAAGGTGCTTAAAAGTGTGGCTGCTCCCGCCACCACCAACCAGAGTGGTTCAACAAAACCCAAGTAGTACACACAAAAAGCATGTCATCACAAACCACAAGTGCAAAAGCAAGTAATCATAGAAAGGCAAGGGCAAAATCATCACACCCATGTCTCACTTGAATGGTTCAATTGATTCCAACTACACAAAAAAAAAACATCTAGGTAGGTAGTAGTCACAAAAGGCAAGTGCAAAATCATGCCTATGTCCAAGTATGAGGAGTGTTCCAATGCTTCCAACTATAAGCATTAAAAAAAACTCAAAAGCACATGTAGGCAAAGAAGGCAAGTGCGAAATCATGCCCATGGTTGGGTTGGAGTGATTCAATACTTCAAAATCATGACTAGGAGTGTTTCAATGGTTCCAACTACACATTAAAAAACTCAAAAGCACATGTAAATCACACAAGGCAAGTGCTAGAACTCTCCGGTTAACAAACTCCTAATTGGGCCCCTTCTTCCCACCTATGATCTTCACCCTTGTGATGACCAATGCACTTTTGAGTGTGGGTAGTTGGGTCCAGTACCTAGTGTCTCAAATGCATGCACTTATTTGATCAAAACCTTAGTTGAGTTGACATGGTAGATAGTAGACCATAAGAGAGCTACTAAAAAACCCATCACAACAGAAAAATAATTTTTTGGGGGAAATTAGGCTTAAATTTCTATCACCTACACCCAATTAATATTCTCCAAAAAATTTATTTAAAAAATAAATAAATAGGTTTCTCAAGCATAATTTAGGGGTTAAGATCAATGTTGTGAACTCATATGTTTTTCCCATGATATGAAGATGTGTAATTGCTGGATATGGATGGTAACCATATCTGAAACTTGCATGGTTTTCAATAGTTGACGTTCGACATAATGATGGAACCAACAAAGTGTATCCTGACTATTAACTTTGATATGTATGCATCTCCCCATTTGTTGGTTCGGTAGCTATGTATTTTTTAATGCTACCAAACCTAGTTGGATATAGTTCAATTTCTTGATTTTTCCAACAAATGTCCACTTGCAATTAAAAAATATACATAAATGCATTGAAAGTTTCAAAGTTGGAATTTTCAAATTTCCAGTGCTAATGGTAAAATGTTTTTTGCAACTTAGAAGCTTTTAACATAACATGTCATGTTTCATTTTAGGATTTATCTCAGTTTAGAGGACCTTTGGGACATTCATGTTATGGAAGAATTTGTTAAAATAAAGGAACTTAATTTAAGAGGTCCTAAATTCAACTAGTGGGTCTTAATACTTTTGGTGATACTAGATACTACCTCCTCTCTAGAGGGGGTTGCTTTTAATTCTAAACCCATAACAACAGGGGCAATGCCATTGTTCTAACCAGGTGCATTATAAGATCTGACCTATGGATTAAATAAGTTTGGTATTAATTTTTTCATTTTGAGTTAATATACTTTTATTTGAAAGACTTTCCTTTACCTCTAAAAATTATAACAAAAAAATAACCATACAGTACCTTGGCAACTTTGACACTATTTAATTACATTAGTTTCAAAAATGTTGAAAATTTTCCCAAGAAAATTGTGCATGAAAATATTGAATTTTGAAGAATATTTTATTTGAAGAAATGAAATTTTCAAAATTGTAATGACAAGAGGAACAAGGAATCAATATACATGAGTGATTTTTCAAAATTGTTGGTACTGGTCATCCTTCAACAATTCTAAAAACAATTCATGATACTTATATTTCATCTTCAAAAATTATTTCACTCCTTTCCTCATAATCACCTTCTTTTCTACTAATTTTAAAAAATAATTATCTCATATCTTAATAACTATCTCACTCCTTTCACTTACCCAACAACACGAATATGCAAAAATAAATTAACATATGTCTTTTCATGTCCATGATATTTTTATTTTTCTAATTAAATTAAAATTGAGATAAATAATGATGAATTGTTGGAAAACCATATGAGAACACAATAAGGGCCCTGCTAGTTCTTGAAATTTTGAAAAATAGTGATTAATTGATCCCAACCCACAATCCATCCCTCATGGAAAAGTGTAGAATAATATTACGGTAGCTGGATGTAATTTGGTCATTTTTTGTTGTTTTGTATTGGAATTGAGCTATGCTATTTGGAACCACAACATCGTTCCAAAATGAAACATTGTCAACCCTAAAACCTTAAACCCTAATCGGTTTTCCAATTCAAAATAAAAGATTCTGGTAGCTGGGTATAATTTGGCTGTTTGTTTTGTTTTGTTTTGGAAGTGAGCTGCTACTTGTAACAAAAATGTAGCATTGTTAACCCTGAAACCCTAAACCTTAATTGATTTTCAAATTGAAGTACAAGCAAGCTGCTACTTGGAAACCCACATGACATTGGTTCAGAAGTGTAACATCGGTAACCTTAAAATCCTAAACCCTACTCTGGTTTCTAAGATTGAAGTATACAGCAATGGTAGTTGGATATAGAATTTGGGTCTTTTGGGTTTGTTTGTTTGGTTTTCTTCCAAACTATAAAACTTCCCATTCTCTTATCTATGGTGGATGCTTGCTGTGATGCAAAATTGAGGATTTGTATACACACAGTGTTGACAGCAAGTGTGGTTGCCCATGTTGGTAACAACCGCAACAAGGCCTTCATCTCCTCCACCTGTTGTTTTTGTTCATGATTCCAATTGTTAAAATGAGTGAAGTTTGCTTCTAATAGATGATCTGTAGACTTGCAAAGAAAAAGTCGTCTTCATTCCATAAAAATCTAGCTCAATTTCAGTGCCCATTTTGAACAGAAAAAAGCTCAAATATTGGCTACTTTCAGTGCGCATTTTGAAACCAAAAGCTCCTCAAAGATCTAAAGCTACTTTTAGTACCCATTTTGAAACTGGAAGCTCCTCAAAGATTTAGAGCTCCTTTAATCGGTGCCCAATTTGGAAACGGATTCAGGTCCTCAAAGATCTAGAGCTACTTAAATTCAGTGCCCATATTGAAACCAGATTCAGCTGATCCTCAAAGACTTAGAGCTACTTAATAATTCCAGTGCCCATTTTGGAACCAGATTCAGCTGATCCTCAAAGACTTAGAGCTACTTAATAATTCCAGTGCCCATTTTGGAACCAGATTCAGCTCCTTATGAGATTAGCAACTTCAGTCAAGATGAGTGAAGACATTGAACAATTTTGTAAATCTCTTTTGCACATTCAATAATGGATCTGGATCCCACGAAGAAGCTTCACAAGTCGCCAAACCTGAGTTACTGTGCATAGTCTCAATGGAGATACAGATTTCGTTCCTGCAATATTCTCATGATCAGATATGAATGCTGCTTTGTCTGCAGACAGACAGAAAAATCTGCACATGATTCACTCAACAGATAGACACACACACAGAGATCATATATGGAATCTAAACCAGGTTGGAGAAAAAAATCCTTGAACCTTAAACCCTAACCCCTAACTTAAATCCTTCCTTGCTCTCCAAGGTAGAAGAACTGCACAATATCAGCTAAAAAGTGTATGCTTGAGATTCTTCCCAATAGACTTGTTCCAGCTTTTCTGTTTTTGGCGAAATGTCACGTCCTGGTGGAAAAAAAAAACCCTTGACAGAGGTACAATACAAAGGCCTTTTTTGGGAAAAGAAAATGGCACGTTGTTGCCACATTATGAGGAATTTCATTTTTTAATTCGCCATATTTAGAGAGAGGTTCTTGCATGCCACCATCCCCAACTCACGTACTCAGAGAGGTAAACGACCAGACTGATGGAGATCAGAATTCCCAAGTTTATGGCGAAGTAGAACGAGTTGAAGAAGCTGGCAAGCTGCCGCTTTTCCCTAGGATCCGCAGAGTCAAATTGGTCGGCTCTAAACGTGGACACACATGGTTTTATCCCTGCTGATCCCAATGCAATATGTATAACGACAAGTACAAGGTACCCATCTGAAGATTTGATGCTGCTGTAAAGAATCCCAAAGAAACTGCCACAGCTCCACACCCAACACTCGAAGGTCTTAAGCTTGTTACAATTGAGGTGAGTGTCAAAAGAACAAGACACTGCAGCAGCACATTTAGGGTTTAGGTTTTAGGGTTTATCTCACGCTGAATCTCTACATTAGGAAGTCAGTCAGTCAGTTAGTCAGTCTCGAACTCTGATCAGCTCTTTATTCTGTAGTAGTACTCAAATTACACAAGGAGCTCTTCGATGATTCCTTCCCTTGAATAGATTAAAAAGTTCACAAGTAACAGGGAATTGTGGGACACAGGGAGTGTTGCAACATTCCTTCCCGGGGAGTCTCACAGGGAAAGTTCAATTATGCCATCCAGAAGGGTACAGTGAACCAATGTCGAAGGGGAAGAAGTTGGCAATCTTTCCCTGGTTGGAAAGCACCTAACTATTGGGGGAAACGAATGAATTTTCCCCTTCGACATTGATTCTAATTAACAGGGATTTCTAACAGGGATAACTGAGAGCTTTTTCCACATTGCATTCAGGGAGTTGTACAAAAACTTGTTGTGAAAGCTGCTGCAGGTATGGAAAAGAAAGTTTACCGGCAAGTAAATGGTGGAGAAGATGGTGAGAGTATAATAGTGTCCAAGGTTAAGCATCAGCTAGGAAGGCACTGAAGAGTGGATGAGACAGGAAATCCCAATCACATTCATCAACAGCGTCGTCAACTTCAGGAAGCTGATGGGCATCTCATAATACAGGTAGAAGATTAAGTTCACCAGAATTTCATTGTAGGTCATGTTCTCTGCAGTTTGATTGCCTGCAGGCACAAGATTGATCAATGAAGAGCACCAATACCATGTCACATCAGTGTAAAGTTCGGCAAGTACTTTCAGACAAAGAACTATTGTGAAGTTACAATTTTCATCTCTGAAATCTCAGCAGTAAGCTGAGCTACCCAAGTCTTCTGATCATACTGATCATGGCTGCACAAATCAAAGCTCTCGATAGCAAATACTAATATGTTTCCTACAATTCCATGCAGTTGCCAGGAACAGACATATTATAACAGATCATCCGATAGCAGAGAAAATTTTCTTGCTGATCTAGATCAATTGTTGTCCTCAGGATGCAGAATTGGCGAAAAAGATGACTGATCTTTTGGAAGCTTTTAATCAAGCATTGACATTATTCTCTAGACTTTTTGTTTGTGTTTTTTCCACTTGGATCATGACACTTCCAGTGATAATGCAGCTGCTTCTTCAAAGGAGAGAGAAATGTTTGAATGGGACTCTACCAAAGATGAAGAAAGCTGCTCGCCATCCTCCAGTGTTGGACAGGTCTAGGAATGGTCGGCCATGAATATCCACAGGAGAAAAGCCGATACTGAACTTGTCAAGGATTGTGATGGTTGAAGATAAGTCCTGCAGATCATCATGTTGGTCCTTCTTTCTTGCATCCATCTTTCAGTACAAATTCACAGAATCATCAGACCCTTGACAGGACTACTTTTTTGGTCTACTTTACAATGCTTTCACTGAACAGAATGACATTGCATAATTCAATCTTGTGTAGATTAAATCTGCACTAGAACAACTTTGTGGAATTAAATCTACTGCAAGTTAACTCTGTGTTAGATTGCAGTTTTATAGTTTTCAATAGTCAAATTTCAACAAAAATTAGACATGGAAAAAGCATAAGAAGCTTGAAGCTTTGCTGAACTCCGTCACAACTCAGAACCTTGCAATGCATACCACCAGCTAGGGTTATTGATCAACTTGACCAATTGTGCAAGGGAGAATTGTCAAAAGCATTACCTTTAAATCCCTGGCACCTTTCAGAGTCTGAAATTTGAAGAAGCTCTGAGAGCAAAAGCAGCTGTCCAGGGAGGTATCATGTCTCTCAAGGTTTTATACTGATGAATTTTGGTGATTTGTGGGTGGGAAAGGGAAACCCAGTGCTGGTTGCCAATATGCAAAGAAGTGAATCTAATGTGGGTTTACACGTGTAACATGTAAAACTAAGACAGCACAACAAATCAAGCTGCATATAATTCGTTGTGACTGTGTAGTGCCCTGTTCCCTCCCTACTTGAAATAGTTAATATCTGGGTCTATGTGATCCAGATGCAACTTTTGTTGCACTTGTTTAGTGACCTTTTCCATGGAAAGTTGTATTTGAGCTGGCATTTAGTTGGTTGCACCTGTTTAGTGCTTGCCCATCCGTATGTTGTATCTGGGTCCAAGTGATCCAGATTTGTTGCACTTGTTTATATTAATGTCCTTCCTCTCAAGAAGTTGGTGAAATGTCTGTGTCTGCGTCTTTGTGCAATTGAGATACAACTTGCATTGCACCTGTTTAGAGCACCACCCCCACAAGAAGTTGTATCTGGTGGGTTTGTGTGATCCAAATAGAAAACACACTTTTCCACAGGGTGAGTCCTATCTAAATCTTCACGTATTACTCTGGTTTTTTTGGAACCACTTTTTCTGCTTTTAAACCAGAGCAAACCGCCTTCTCTTCTTCAAAGGATATTTGGAGAAGAAAATGGCATAATCTGTCAAACTTCTTCTTTTCTACAATGTACTACTACATGGAAAAGGTGGAAAATGGAGCAAAAGCAAAGGACTTAGGTAAAAGAGGGTATTTGTACCAGTGTTGTGTGGTTATTGGTTTTTTATAAGGAACCATCAATTCTGGTTTTTTTCTAATATTTTAGAATCAGAGAACCATTAGCTCTGGTTTTCTGAAAAAGTTGGAATAAAAGAACCATTGGCTTTGGACATTTCACAAACCTCAATGACCCAGCAGTTCTCGTGAATGAACAGGCCGTTTTGTAGATGGTTGTTTGATTTCTCAAAAGAACTTAAGGAGCGGGATCACATATCAGAACTGGTTCTTTCTTCATTTTTTTTGAACTGCAGTTATGAACCTTAAGAATCACCCTGATAACTGTCAAAGTCCTCAAAAGTCCTTCAAAGTCCTCACCACACATGTGGGTCATGAGGAGGAGTAATTCTGAATACTATTGACAAAGCCTTCTTTTGTTGTCCAAGCACAATCATCAAAACCCTGCAAACTTAATTTATAAAACACACCACAGATTTGAACAATGTACAAAGGTATTACAAACAAGGGAGGATTTTAAAGACATCAAGTTAACACAAACTAGATGTCAAAAACTCTCCATCTCAACAACCAACCACTTGCAATAAGTTGGTTGTGGCGATGGGGGTGTGTCCTGAAGGGGTGGAAGTTGAAAAGCACAATGGTTTACAAGCAAAAAGCAACAATTGAAAATTCTAACACACCCTTTACCTTTTAAAAAACTAGTTTCATCAAGATATACTATGAAAAACAGGGTTTAGAGTTAGGAAATAACTGACCTGGTCTAAATGCATGACTTCACATTTCCTTTTGTAAATTAGTCTTAATCTAGAAATAATGAAAAATGGAGTTTAGTGTTTAGAAATTGGGCCCACACTTGGCTCCACCACACAGGTCCCTTATTCCCGTAAAGTCCATCCCCTTGGGCTTTACCCTACACTTATGATTTTGATACTTTGACTCACTCCATGTTGGCAATCTCAAGGTGAAACATATACCTACCATGAGACCCTTTGCCTTCCTTTTTTTCTCTCCTTCCTCTCTCAACTCAACTTACGATCATTCACAATTCTTTTGTCATTTCCATCCTTTCTTTTTTGCCAATCTCTCTCAGTTTGTTTGCTTTGTGGCTACTTCTTGAATGTACAATTGCTTGGTCACTATCATCATGGTTATGTAATCATTCATATGTACTCATTTTTCATTGCATGTAAAAGGTGAAGGTAAAACCTTTAAAACATCACAAGTCATTTGATCGCCTTTGTGTATGCATTAATTTCTTCCACAATGAACATACACAAAATAAAAATTGTGATGAACCCCTCTATTGTTGTACATTTCCAATACTACCAGCTTATGGGAACATGTTTGAACTACTTAGAACTTACAAGTCCTTGAATTATCTTGGGGAATTTTAGGTCAAGATTCTTGTACGCTTGTTTTGAAAAGAGGTTAATGATGAACTTAATTCAATAATAAAACTTGGGCTCCACTACTATGCACTTCTAGTGACAATGAAATGACAAAAAAGAAATAAGGTTTTACATTTGAAAACTTTGTTATTTTAAAAAATATATAGAGGATTCAAATTGTACAAAATACCGCCCAATTATAAGCCAAGGATAGATTTAATCAGCCACCCATTTTTTAATTCATTGAAATTTTGGAAGCAATTAAGTTGGATAAACATTAAATCAGCTAAGTAAGTGGGGATTAAATCATTGAATTAGGTATTAATCCAGCTGAATCTTTTTTTGCTGGCATTACTATAGCGATTACGAAATCAGAACTTGATGGCTAAATGAGACCAGCTTCATGGAGCTCTTTGCATCTTTCATCTACCAGTTCCCACTCATGTTTGCTCAACCTATGCATCCTTCGATAGACAGGTGTGTCATTTGTAAGGTCTATAGAGAACTGCATGGTCTTACACCTACCTAAGTTTTTCATTGAGAATGCGAACACATTTTCATATTTCATTAACAAATTTATGACCTAGTTCCTCTCCTTCTTGGTGAGCTGGTTCCCCATAACGAAAGGGTAGTTGGAAACACATGGAATGGAATTGGAAATTGTGTTTGAAGAACCTGGTGTATTGGGTTCTCCACTATCCAATTATGCAGATTTGTAGAGGGTTGTAATTGTTTCTCCAGAAGCTAATGTACCTCCAAGTGTATCAAAAACAACTTGAGTCAAATTACATGGTACCTCCTCCCCCCCAACACTAATAGTGAAATGTACAGTGTTGAAGATAGGCAAATGTACTTGGTTGGGGTGCCACGTGGTTGCATGGCTAGAACCGTAAGCTGATTGAATCAGTGTTGGTGTTATGTACATTTGAAAGAGTACAATCTAGTCACCTTGGTGTGACTAGTAGTGCCTATTTGGAACCCCATAGCCCTTTTTCTTTCTTCTGAACTTGGTTCATCTTAAGTGGCTGAAGCATGACAATATACCAAACTTAGTCCATCTCCCTAAAAGGCGTGTGCTCCTGGGAAGGAGACAAAGGTGGGCCAAACACCTCTTGGTTTTCCTATTATATTCGTAAGAAACTAAGGAGGTTTCTTTTGCTTTGTAACTAGTTAGCAGGATTTTGATCATCCAATATGTGAGAAACTTGTAAGTTGGGGTCTCTGATGGTGTATCTCAGAGCCAACTATAGCACTGAAAGTGGTGCAAGGTTGGTCCAGTAGTTGCGCAGTTGGTGCGCATAAAAAGCACATTGTGCCGCATCAAATAGGAGTGGTTCTCCAAGGTAGTGCTCGATTAACGTGTAATGCTTTTGGAATTTCTCCTTTTGGTCAAGCTGAGAAAGGGTGTTCTCAATTACATAACTAAGCGCAAGAAAAATAGATTAAACGCAAGTGATCAATTGTACCATGTCTGTGAAGAAACTAAATCTTGTGTCATTCAAGCCTTCTCCAAATCCAGTCGCTGAAAATCCTTGACACTCCCAATCTGAAATGACAAGGCCCACGGGGCCAAGTAATTCCATATGCTTCTTTTGAATTAGTTGTATGTCAGAAGGCAAGATAGTGAAGCTGGCCTTCTATGTAGTGGTTGCAAACTATTGTGGAAATCTGGTTATGAGCTCCATCATTCTTGATGTTGCCACTTGCTTTGCAATAGGATCAATGTCTACATAGAAATACTTTCAACCCACCATCCCTAACTATAGTAGGGCTTCGAGACTTGTACCAATACCACCAAAGAATTCTAGTAATGTAATACCTTCATTAGGCGGTGTCCAGGTGATTAGTTGACGAAATATTAACTTAATCGGTTCACCATGGTTCCCCATGTTCTCAAAATTAGCCAGAGCTTTGACCAAGGGCTCATGGGCTACTTTGAACCTCTGTAAAACCTCTGGTTTGTGTTGAATGTCAATAGGAACCACCTTCAAGCTTTTAGTAGCTTGAGTATAAGTTGTCTCCTCCTCATTTCCTTCTATCCACTTGTGGCTAGCTTGTTGGATGTAGGAAATAGTGTGTGTTTCCTTGAGCATACAATGATGAGCCATAGGATTATGGTTCCCATGTAAATCAAAGGGTATGTATCTTAGGTGGTGGCCATTAGTCTCCCAATCCACTTAGTGCTCGAACTAGTTGTTAATTTTGAAACCTGGTGGAAACAGGGCCTCTCGCCCAATGAACACATTGTAATTAGTGGCATTGGTGACTAAACATCTGACCTGTAGGCAAAGCTCTTGATCTATACCTTTATGGAAATTAAGTGCAATCAAATCCAAGTTCTCCCCAAGTACCTCCTTTACACTCCCACTAGCGGTGCGAATTTGCCACATTAGATTTCCGTAGTTTGGAGTCAAGCATGCCCATCTTCTTGGCGATGAACTCCAAGAATCACTGGTTGGGCACCTGTATCAAGAAGTACCACTCTGGGTGCATGTTTTCCCAACTAGATTGCTAACTCAGTATTGTCGACAATGGTAACTCCGGTGGCGATGGAAGTTCTCTCACTAGGCACCACCTTCGGAAATGAATGAAATACTTTGTGAAGATAATGGCTATCCACAACGCCTTTGCTAAGTAACAAATCCACAAGTGAGGTGTTCTTAATTCCCTTCAAATATGTGAATGTAGAATCAGAGGTAGGAGAATTCACTAGTTTAGCCATGTTAAAACTAATGACTAGATTACGAATGCCAATTGCAACACGTGAGCTAATCGAGTATCTTTCCAAGGTGTTGGATGGGACCCCTGTAGCATGTGGATCAGGGATTGGTAGAGGACCTGATGTAGTGTTCAGAGTATCCTATAATATTGTAATTATGTCCATGGTGCTTAACTTCAAATCTTGAAAACAAAACAACAATGTACGCACAAGCTTTTGCGCCACTTCATGCATTTGAAGTTAGCACTCCATAAGCTAATCGGTGGAAAATTGTGTGTTTTCCTTATGTACATGTACTCCTGGGACACGGGAATTTGATGCCCTAGCAGCTTGTGGTGTAGTAGTCTCTCCCCCCCTCGCCAACAAGGTGCATTTTTCTTCTGTGTTGAGAAGACGAAAAGATTGTGGCATGACTATTCAGGCTCTTCTAGCCCTAGTAATAGGACTTGAACCAAATGTGAGTCCATTAGTCTGAATTACCTGTATAGTGGTAGAAACTTTGGGTGCCATAGTAGCCTCTTGTGTCGTGACATAGGAAGGGCAAAAAGAAATAGCAAATTCTGGTGTGAGACTAGAATCGTGTGCACTGGAAATAACATACTCCCCAACCATGGCATCGTGTGGGAGGCCATAGAATGACATAGGAGGTCCCTCATGTGATCCTGAACCTTGTACAGGTTGGGCATGACTGGCTGGTTGGGAAGACTTACCTTTTAGATTTGCAAGTTGGGCCCTCAATGATTCGATTTCATTTTGTAGAGTTTGATTGAACTTGAATGGCATGGGCTTGAAACACCTCCTTCTCATTAGCATTGTGTTCTTTCTTCTTAACATTCTTACTGGAATTACCCTTGGTGGGGAAAGCTTAAGTGGAAGGCTGAGGTGCATTGGCTTTTGGTTGAAGGGCAGCGGAAGATGCTGGCAGATTTGCCGTGGTAATTAGAGTTGCTTCCTTTCCGGGAACCTGGCAAAACAAACAGGTTCATGATGTCCCTCTTTCCCATAGTAATCACAAAAAAAAATTTCGAAAGGAATGATTCACTCATTTGCTTTGTGGGCAAGATTACCAAAGTAGTTGTAAAAAGGTAGGATGGGTGTAGCTGAATGCACTACTTTAGCCCTTGAAGAAGAATGTGATGATCTGGTTAGTGCAACTAGTGGAGGCTGAGGCCTTGAATGTGAGAGAGGCCTCATAGTACTAGCCTCATAGTGTGCATGATCCAGTTCCAACTTTTCAAAAATGTTGTACACATCTAGCAAAGTGTATGAATCTCCAAATTCAAAAAAACCCGTCGTAAAACTTACGCATGGAATGTCAAAGTACCATCTAATGAACGAAGATACTAATGGGTAGCTTCAAGGTCTATGATGCTATGAATATCTTCTTTAAGCTTGAGAAGCCTCCTATAGAGCATCTTGAGGGTTTCATCCTTTTGCCGAGAGAAAATGACAAGTTGTAAAAAAAATTTAGAATTTTTAATCGGAAATTCCAGTTCAAGAACTCGAAAGCATTCCTCCACTGGATCAATAAAAGCTTGTGCATTAATGGTGGGAGGAATGTTTGCAGTAGTAACAATGAGTTGTTGAGGATAAATGTTTACTAAAGTAAGTACTGGATCTGGATTATTGGGCATAGTCCCATGATGTACATTGGCAGCTTGCAGTGCAGCTTAAGAAGTGGTGGCAATGGCTATGGCATAAGCTAGATTGGGGATTTGGATGACACCCAAAATTCTTTGAAAATGTTGCTTGTAGACATCTAATGCTTCATAATGCACATAACAAGCCAATTGTTTGAATGCAAATGCCTTGGTGTAATTAGTGCCATACTTAAGCTCTAATTCAAAGACCACAATTGAGAAAGTTACCTTGAACTCCCTCAAAAAAATATTACCTGGCCTTCCGCTGAACTTTTCAGTTCTCCCAGAGGAACTACTAACCTCCATGGTGTATATGGGTGTAGAGGTAACGGCTTGCAACGGAATATACGATGATGGTGTGAAAGCAAGTGTGACAACAAGCGTACCCCATTGATGAGCCCCTCCAAATGGACTCTAATGTACCGTTAATGTAGTGTAACCTAAACTTGAATTCTTGGTAGGAGTTGTATTAGATGATAGTGGTGTTGTAGATGCTTAATGGTACCGTCGTGAAGATCGTGAGCTTAAAGAAATCGACTGAAAGGATTGTGTGTTACTTCATAGCTGATACCTGGGCTTTGGTTGAACGGTAGTGTTTTCATCATTCGAGGACATGGTGTTGTCCCATGCTCAAAATTTTGTAACAATATAAAGTTCTAGCTAAAAGTTCTAACACAAGCTACAGTTTGAAAAATATGGTGTGTTGCTAAAAATGACCGACGATAAGTGGACGTTAGATGGAGGTCAAACGGACGTCGAACGAAGGCCGAATGAAAATCAAACGAACGTCGAACGCAATGACATGATGATGGAACATATGATGTAAGACGGCAGAATGCACGACGCAAGACGAAAAGACGCAAGACAGCAGTTCGACGAAAGAAAGTCCAACGGACATTCAATGAAAGTTGGACGAAAGTTTAACGGACATTAGACGAATGTCCAACGAAAGTCCAACAAATCGTCAGATGGAAATCCAACAAAAGTCCAATGATTCGTCAGATAGAAATCCGACAAAAATCAAATGGACAAAGGTCGAACGCCACTACAGTAATGGCGGCACGACTATGGCCGCGCTTCTACAACTCACTGCGTTGCAACGATGGTGAATGGCACAAAATAAGCAACATAACATCGGAGGTCATGGCGTTATAGAACGCCCATGAGTTTTGCAACAATGGCCGATGGCAACGCAATGTTACAACGCTACAACTCGCAACGATGCAAACACTACAACTCACGGTGTTGTAAAAGCGACAGGTCGCGACATTACAATCTCGTGGTGCTGGAGCTCATGTCACACGACGTTGCAAGCTCGCGAGGTTGCAATTCATATCATGGCGGCATTGTTCGGCAGTGATGGCGGATGTCGCCACCGAAATTTTATTTTATTTTATATTTATTTTTTACTCAACAGCTTCAAGAGAGAAAAAGAAAGCGAGAAAGAGAAAAAAGAAAGAGAGCTTTGAAACCTGTTTTAGGATCCCGGCTTTGTTGGTTGGCAGAAATGTAACAACACAAGCTCCTTCCTGTAACAACGTAAGCTCCCTCTAACAGCAACAACAACACCAGCAGTAGCAACACTAGTAGCAACAACAACTCAAGAACTCAAAGGCGAAAGAAATTTGCCACTTTCAACATGAAACAATAGAAAGTAGAGTTTTTCTAGAATTAAATTTCAAAGAAGAAATGAACATGTAGTGTATGTAGATGGTGGCCATGCAATAATCACCATGAACATCTATAAATCCAATCTAATTATGGAGGAAACTCTCTTGATAAAGGAATTCTAGAAAAACTAAAAAGAGAAATGAAGGGCTTAGCCTTTTATACAACTGCTAACAAACTAAAACCTTAAGTACTTAATAGCATATAATCACCTAAAACCATACATTAACCCTAAAAGGCATGATGGCATGCCCGTAACTAGCCATCATGTATGAAGCCATGTACGGGCATGACACACAATCAATATTGAACAATATGATTTATGATTTGATTTTGTTATTTAATCATGTAATGGATCAAACCCAAAATCATAATTTTTAGAAGATGAAAATTTCACAAAATCATCATATTCCATGATGATGGAAGAATTTGAATATTGTAATTTACTTAGACAATTAAATGAAGAACAAATATTAATATTTGATGATGTTATGCATAGAAAGCAATTGTACCTTGATACATCGATATGTTTATTTTTGACAGGGGGTGTGACGCACCCCCTGGCTCCTTGATAAACTCCAAATGTGAGTCTAAAGTGAAAACAGCGAAAAGGTAAGGAGTCGGGGCACGCTCCTTGGTTTGCAACATTTTGGGGGGTAAAGGGGCAAACTTGGACTCACAAGACTCACCATGGCCCAAATTTGGGGGAAGCCACCACCTTCCCCTTTATAGTATACTCTATGCCTCTCCACGAGGCCCACATCCAAATGGCTTTTTTTGTCCCGAAACTCCCAAGTGGGAGTTTTGAAATTGCCAAAGTTGAGACTCCCGCAACTTTGAGGCCCCATAACTTTTTGTGTAGATCTTCGATTGAGATGAGGTCTAAAACAAAGTTGTAGCCCTTGTTGAGAGCTTTCCAACAGTATGTCGCACGCCACCTTCACACACGGAAATTGGGTCGATTCCCGACTTTTAATGGTTGAGAATCAAACTACCAATTTGACTCTAGCATTTCTTTTGGCCATAGCTTGTGTTTCAGATGTTCAAATGGGTGATGTGAACCCATTTTAGACATCTACATTTCAATAGCTTTCCAATGATATAAAAAACTTTTCAAACCAATGGGTTTTGGACCCTACAATCACTCCTAAAAGATTTGGGAGTCCTTCGAGACTCCAATTCCCCAAGTGGGAGTTGCCTTGAGAATGTGAGGGTTCATTCTCTCACACTTTCCTGCACTCTCGAAGCATAAGATGCGTCTCTTAGGTCTCGTTTTTATCTCGCCCCCCTTACAAGCCTTTTGCCTTCGTCGTGAGCCCAAGGTTAGGTTTGTGATAGGGTGATAAAACTAGTAAAACTTTTACATTAAAATTCATAAATCAAAGATTATTATGATTATACAATAAAAACATATATTCTGACTTAACAAAAACCAAGGCTTTATTTATGGCATCAATAGATAAAATTATTTTCAATATTAATAGTTTAACAATACATTCAACATTGAACATACCTATCCAACAATCCTTATTTAGTTTACTAAACTTATCATCATATTCATTAAATAGGCTTACATGTTGATATGAACAATTACAACTTGTTGTGATAAATGAAATATCATTTGTGTTAAAATGCTTAATGTTATAGATAATATGCTAAGATCCATAAAACACATTCAAAAACAATTTTTTTGGTGGTGTTGATGATATCATGGTAAGTGATTTTTATCAAGCACCCCCTATGACAGATAGTTAAATCTTTTAGAATATCAAAAATAATATTAATTCATTTGCATTAAATTTTTGGCAAACATATGTCCAATGTTACAAACTAAATAAAGTTATGCAACAATTTGATATGATTTTTATACAAACTTTGAACAAATGTCATACTACAACAGAAAATACAAAGGATATTAAATTTGTAATTGACAACCACCCAATGATTTTACTATTCTATATTTATTTTATACAAATAAACTTGTGCAAAAAAAAAATGAAAATGTGTTCACTAACACATTAGGTCCCACGTTTATTTTCAAAGTAGTGGACATGAGCCATTAATCATGCCCACCATCTTACAAACTTTCAAATGATCCGAATAAAATTATGGGTTTGTATTCTATAATTAATATGAAAAAAATATGTTGGTTGAATTATGTGTTGGTAACTATGCAACATTTGATGGTCTTGTGAATGGAACTAATGGCATTTTTAAAACATTAACAACTTATATGGATAATGTTTCAAAATTCTAAAATTGGAACATTAACAAGAGAAAAATATAAGCATTATTACAATGACACTGAATCAAAATGGACACCAATTGAACCTATCATCAAAGATAAGAGTTGGTAAGTCCCAATCATTTATCACAACAAGAATTCAATTCCAATTCAACTTATAACAACAAGAACCATTCATTATTCTCAGGGATTATCATTAGATGAATTGGTTTTTGACCTCATTAACGTTAAAAAACATGGTTAATATATATAACATTATCTTGCATTTGCAACATTTCCTTTCCTCCTTGTTTTGGTTGTGTATCACTTCTTTGCAAGTTTGAGTGTTTTTGAAACATCGATTTGTGTATGGTAGAAGAAGTAGAGGTTGAGTGTAAGAAATTAAAAAAAATTAAAGATTTGTATAACAAAATTTGGTCAATATTTGCAAGTAGAAGATTTGTCAAGACTATAGTGAAAGTGTTAGTAGATATGAAAATTAATAGTTTGAACATCATTCCAATATCTATTTTGAATGTGTTTGCATAGAAGTAGAAGTTAATAATTACTAATTAGATTGATCTATTGGTGATTAAATTGGTTATTTAAAACATGTTTTAGCAAAAGGCAAGCACTAAACATGTGCAACGAATGAAATGTGACATTGGGTTTGATGTAGTTGTATGACAATGAATAGTTGGAATTATTATTACTATGTTTTGACTTTACTCAAATCGTGATTAACAATTTAATTATTTTTCTTGCATAATATTCTCAAAAAAATCATGATATAGTGATTAGAATCCCCCCTTCAACCCAAAAGTCTAGGTTTAATCCTTTTCTCAATTATCTTTTTCATAGACAAAATGGATCACAAAAAAATAACCCTTGGGCAATTTTAAAATTTCAAATTAATTGCC
>Ga0116231_10000176_pt1 | contig 89426 bp, 86 predicted proteins | sample S1TSphgellanicum_2_FD_89695 | JGI IMG/M metagenome (GOLD analysis project Ga0116231, IMG submission 89695) | Host-associated microbial communities from peat moss isolated from Minnesota, USA - S1T2_Fd - Sphagnum magellanicum MG | ecosystem: Host-associated > Plants > Peat moss > Unclassified...
GGGGGGGGGTTTAGGGTTAAAAACCTAAATCTTACCCTAAACCTCTATGAAGGTGATTTTGCAATTTAAAAACTTAAGATACAAGAGATATTAGCTTTTGAGTAAATTTTCACTGAAATTTCAGTAAAAATCTTAAATTTGAATGAAAATTAGGTACATGTCATTATAAGTACCACTCTCTTAGGAAGGGGTTTTAGTTCAAGCCAAAAATGGTCACAGCCAATGTCAAGAATACAAATTTCAAGGAGTTGATGAGATGGCTGAAATGAACTTGGGAAGGTCGAATTTATTGTTTATTTTGGGGAAATGGGGGTGGAGTTTTTTTTTTAACATTTCACTGAGATGAAAGTGCCATGAGAGACACATCATTGAGGCCAAGGCAATCACCAAGGTTGGTAGTGTGTTGAGGTCTAGGTTAAAAAGTAAGGCTTTAGGGTCTTCAGACTGGATGGAGGTTCTAAATGTTCTTGGTACAACCATTGAAACCTAAGCAAGCAATTGGCCTCTTTCAAAATTGAATTAGAACTTAAATGTGTCCATGTTATGCATGTTTTGGACATGTTAGTGGGGTATTAGGGGTATGTAGTAACATGTCACTGGGCACCTTATGTGTCTTTTGGAACATTCATAATAACATGGGAGGTTATGAGTGGAAAATGAGCTCAAGTAAAACCCAATTGTTTTTAGAAAATATGAATGCGGAAAAAGAATAGAGAAAAATAAATGCAATAGTACTTTGGTACTGACTACAATTATAATTTTAGGCCAATTTAACATTATTCAGCTTGGCCTTACATTTTAATGAAATTATCGCATTTGATTAATTATATATGTTTAATATTACATAATCTCTATCTTGAATTGTGTGCACTAGTTGAACGATCTAATATTACACAATTTACTTATTTATAATTATGCATAATGAAAATAGAACCTAACCTAGTTTAAAACTGGACTAGCTCTAAATTCTTTATGGAAATGATTGAAACTAGGGGTTTCAAAAATTCAAAGAATCACTTTCAAGACAGAACCCAAGGTTCCATAAAATTTTATATATATATAATTTTTAAAAAGTTAGAACTGAGATCAAAAGTTCCTTTTTAAATCAAGAACTTGACAACACTGGTGGATGCCTCAATATAGTGAATGTCATTTGACTTAGGAGTCAATTTTAACTGGTAATAAAAAAGTTTCGTAATATTTTTGGTTTTGGTTTTTTTTTTTCGATCTTCCATGTCTTCTCTTGGCATCTCATCAATTTTATCCCATATGGTTTGGCTAAAATTCTCCCCTACTCACCTATATATATCTGGGCCAAAGGGATAGCACTCATTTTTCACATAGAAAATTGTATTCTAAAGAGCTTCTAGATTTAAATGTCTTTTTTTTGGGGGGTTTGTTTTGTTATGGACCAAACAAATTGGCTCATTATAGACCCACAAAAACAAAAAAAGGGACTTGAGGGGTACTCCCTGTCTAATTAATAGAAATAACAAAAAGGTACCCCCACTCTTACAAAGGCCACTTTACTCAGTCACTAATTAAGGAGATTTTCACAAAAAAAATTTGTGGGTTTGGCTATCCCTTTTCAATACTTAACTTTTCCTCACTATTGGGTTTGAACTCAATTTGCATTGGACTCTTTGAAGCAAAAGAAATTCAAACTCCAAAACTAAATAGGTAGACTAAATAATGATTTCCATTTTGAATTCTTTCCCCCAAACAAACCTAATTCAAGCTTTCAAAACTTATGCAAGTTGAATTTAAGACAAAAATTAAAAAAAGATTTTTGAAAGTCCACAAGAAAAAAAAAAAAAAAACTTAAATTTGAAATAAACACTTAAAATATATAAAGTGGCTTGTGAGAGCTATGCTTTTGAACTAGCCGACCTAACTCAAATGGTCACTCCATTTATGTCATCCAAACCCATGAACCCTGTCATGAGTTGAAACCATGACATTGCCAAATCCCTGATCAGCTAATATAGAACACAGTACAATGATCTAAATAGGTTAGGGTAGAGGAAGACTTTTCTCAACAAAAAACAAACAAGAGCAGAAACTTCTACACCTTTCCCTATTCAAACTGCTTGGTAGTACAAATGTTTTGAAACCAAAAAAAAAAAGTGAATATACATTCTAGTGCTTCCAAACAAATTGGGAGCTAAACTCCGTCAATTTTGAGTTTAGCTTGTTGAAAATGGAGAACATTTTCCCCCAAGGTCAACTGATTGAGTTGCTTCTTTCGCATTTAGGAAGTCATTGGATCATGTGTTGACTTGCACCTCTATACCTACCAAAAGACTTCAAAAAGTGGAAAGTAAGAAAGTTAAAAAGTTTCAACATTACAAAGTTGATTCCAAACAACAATTTTTAAACTACACAAAAACTTATATTTAACCCCAAATGGTGGAATGGGAGCTGTCAGTACAGCACTTCCAAGGCTCCATGTTGGCATGTGTATATATATGCACAGGGAATTGCATCACTGACCTGCACCTTACCTTAGAAAACAGTGTAGAGGCCATTCTGCATTCTTCATTTGATGCTGCCCATTTATATTTGCAATACCAAAGCATCATATTTCTTCATTGCCTTGCAATCCAGTCATCATCTGTTGGGTCTGTCTGCCTATCAAGTTGCTTGATGTTCCTTGTCCTCTCCAGAGTCATCTGCACACAATCTGTGTCCCTACACCAATCTGTCATTAATGACAAAAGTCATCCAGCATTTGATCATTGACATGGCAAATCACTCTTATCATCTCTGTCTCACTCAATAATCTTAGAATTGCAGATAGAAATGGCAAGGTTGACAATGGTGATAAACCATGCTGCTGGTAATATTCCTAGCTAGCAGTGAATTCAGCCCTCTGTTACCTGCTGAGGAGTACCCTGCACCAATTTTCATTGAGTGGAAAATCAAGGTCACTTCTGAAGGCTATCAGAAGCTCCAACTACCTGTACCTATAACTCTCTGCTACAGTATACATTACTTCTGCCTGAAATACATTTTGCTCTGTGCTGCATTGAGATCCCAGAAAAAACCTACAGTTGCAATCACTATGATTGTCACTTGGGATTCCCAAGTTTGATCCATCGTCCTCTCACCATGGTCTTTGGATGTAGATTGCATTCCATGAGATTTGCTGGTTCCAAATCTGACACCTCAGTCATTCTGCCATCATGTGAACAGCAATGTAAAATATCTGCCTTCACCATCAGGAATGTGTATAAACTCAGACATGTCATCACAAGCAACCAACACCCCACACATTATATTGCAGTGCAGAACTTAATCATCAGCAGGAACCATGATGCAGATATGACACTCCACAGGCCTGAGCTTGAGTAAGATATCCATGCAGCCCCGACTTCTGCACAGCAAGGTCCAGCATTCCCAGAATTCTCTTGCCAAGCAATTTCAGTCGGAGAAGGTGCAGTCTTTTTGTTTCATTCTAGCTTGTTCCTGTAAAAGCAAGCATCAAAGCCGAAGACATGCGGGTAGTGGTTGGGGCCACATGAATGAGTTCTATCATAACCCTGTGAGTGTTACTCGGAAAGTATCAGACCATCACCATCATAGTGAATGACAGTGACTAACTCCCATTACACTCTACTGACATCATGAGCTCCTGATAGTGGTTATAGAAAAGTTACGATGAAATGCTTAAAATTTGGCAGCAATTGTACAAAAAAATTTGTCTTGTGCATTTCTGGATGCAATGGCAAGACTCGGACATGATGATAGCCAGCATTCCAGAGACATAGCTAACAGAACAAGTCATTGTATCCTCATTCAAGCTGCAACAAGCTTGTCAGGGTAAGTTATTTCATTTTAGCTTGCTGCTGTACAAGCAAGCATTTATGCCTAAGTATAAATAGACATACATATAGAGTAGTGGTTGTGGCCACCTGCAATCTGAACAGGTCACCTTGGATGTAGTAAACCCACTTAGTCAATTGAAAAACATATTAAGAAATTCCAGAGAAAACCCCACAAGAACAGTTTGAAGGTAACCATTATGTCAGTTCTGACTGAATCAAAAGTATGACAAGGACTAGTACAGTCATAACCTTGTGATTTGTGAGTCACTCACATAGTATCAGACCATTCCACAGTCACATATCTATGAGATTGCAGAGACATCTCTACAACAACACTTTGAAGGTAACACCACAATGAGTGTAGTCATAACCTTATGAGAGATGCTCACAAAGTGTCAGATATTCACCTTCATCATGGACAGCAGTGACAAGCTGCCATGATGAGCCCACTGACTTCATCAGCTCCTGATGGCGGGTGTAGTTATGTACAGAATAATCTGCCAAAAAAATTGTGAAAATCTTTACATACAATCTGTGCCTGCATCTCTGGAAGCAATAGGAAGACTCAGTTGTGATGTTGGCTAGCACTCAAGAGACATAGCTAAATAGAAAATGTCAACAGTGTCCTCATTCAAGCTGCAACAAGCTTTGTGAGGGTAACTTCCATTTCATATTAGCTTATCCCCATACAAGCAAGCATCTAAACCTAACATGTAGACAGGCCTACACAGCAGGTAGTGGTTGGGGCCTCCTGCACCTCGAACACATCCTTTAAGCACACCACTGGTGACTACTCAGATGCAGAAGATCTCCTAAAGCCACTGGAAAACAAATCTATGAGATTGCACAAAAATTTGAAGGTAACATGGCAATAAGTGTGGTCATAACCTTATGAGAGTCCCTCACAAACCATCATATTCTCATGAATGACAGTGACTAGCTGCCGTTACTCCCCATCGACCTCATTGCCTCCCAATAGAGTTTGTAGATAAGTACATAATAATGTGCTCAAAATTTCAGGCAAAGAATTATAAAAAATTCTGGTGTCCATGTTTCTGCAGAAGTAATGGAAAGACTCAGTCATGATGTTGTTAGTACTGGAGAGACATAGCACTACGGTATATACACATCCATAATTGAAGGTAATCTTACTGCCTATATATATATTGCATCCAAGAAAGTCCTGTACCAAGATGCAAGACAGTTCACAAGGCTGCCCTTGCTCATCCTCTCACCATTATTCTTCACTGCCCCCTGTACATATGGTTTTAAACTACCAGCTCATCCTCGAGGTAGCAGTACTCAAAAGTGAACTCTGTTTTTATCCGTTGACACCTGCTCCAATCCCCACTATGGGCCCCCTTAATCAATGACATAACACCTAGGAACCAAAACTAAAACAGCACATAAATTAGAAAGAAAAAAAAGGGATGAACAATACATTTCCAAAGAGACTTCCCTAATATGCACAGGCCTGCTACTGATGAACAATATTAGAGGAACATACCAGCCCTGTTGAAAATTATCACGTGCAATGTGGAAATCAAAGTAAACATAGGTGCCCGTCTCATATTCATCAGTTGTAATCTTGGGCTCCTCATGACGCTGGAACCAAGTGTTGTACTTTTTGTGGTATCTCCATGACTGCTTTTTCAGCTCTCGTGCTGCCAAGTATTGTTGGTAAGTGCCCTGTGCAAGCATGCCACTTGAGAGATTGCTCAATATCACTTTGTACCACCCCAATTGTCAAATGTAACAAATAAGAACAAACATAAGAAAGAACAGGTTTTCATGCAATGTAGTCCAAAGCATCATTACTGGCAGTTTTGTTAATAAAAGCTAACCCCACAGAACCTCAATCAAGTTTAATTCTCAGTTGTCTCATGGACAGATCAAACCAATCAAAGTAGCGTAGTCAGCACACCCCATAACCTCGCATATAGGCTCAGCTAATTTCCATAGTTTCTGCACCAAATGTCCAGTCCTAGCACAATTTTCTACAGAATTCCAACCCAATATTTTCTGAGCATGAAGGGGGTCATCAGCATATGGGATAACTCTCTGCAAATTATAGTTCCTCATGAAGTACTGCATTTGCAAATCTGAATATGACCTATGAAAGCCCCACCTCACAAACATGGATCCTACGGCTACCTAGGAACATCCCCTAGCCTGCTCACATAGGTAGTCTTTGAAGGGTGCATTCTTCATAGATGGTGGATTGTGCAGCTTTGCATTAGCTATGTGAGTTCTTGCACTCATTTGAGTTTCTTTGTGATGTGTTTAAGCACAAAATACATGCGTTAATCATAATTTCAGACCAAGGTTGTGATTTGGTCACTAGAGACAGGAGCTGGACCTGTTGGTAATAAAAGGCAAAGAAGAGTACATCCTTGTCCAACTGCTCCCACAAAGCTGGACTATGTACAATAGGTGCTTGAACTTGTGGATAGTAACCTGGAGTCACTTTTGGACATCTCTGCATCCAACAGCATTGAACAAGACTTCTCAACAACCCCCTCTTGAATGTTGCTTTTCACACCAAGAGTTTCAAGTGTGCTGTTGAACTTTGCCATCAATTCTGTTCACATGAGTCATAGCTTCTCTATCAAGCTATGCTCTAGAGTATGAGTGCAAGGGAAAAAACACAAGTTCAGGAGTGAAAAAATTCATCTCAGATAGTCAATGACATGTAAGTAGAGTGAAGAAACAAGACCAATGTACCGGGATATAGCTACAAGGGCCTTCAGAGTCTTGGGGCAGAGGAAGGGTGTGGTAGGCAGCATCTAGGGCCTGGAGATTCATGAGTTGGTCATACTGCACTGAAGTATTTCCTCCTGCACATGAGGGGATCAAGTTGTTGCCAGTGGTGCCCACATCCATTATGCTTCTCCTTGCGATCACTCCTGGATTTCTAGAGGCCAGCACCCTTTGCCCACCTGCAATGTTCACCTCTGTGGAAAGTTGACTCAGTTCAGCCAATGTCCCCGGACCTCCAACCTGCAGACAAAGTTTTCACCAACTATCACCTTCCGTGTGCTCGGACACACACAGGTTGTAATAGTTGGCTGTTCTTGTTGTTTGCCAGACATGAGTTCTCAATTACTTTCTTGAATTTTTTTTCCTCCATACAATCATGCTAGCAACAATATGGTTTGTTCTTGATCACACCAATGGCACTCAATCAGGTCATCTGTTAAAAAGGTACTATGACCAGGATGCCATGAAGACATTGGCCCACCCCTCCTTTTCCTATGTGTCTTCATTCTTGAACATCATGCAATCCTTCAGGTTACACACCAAGTGCAAGATACAAAAGTGGCTATGCTGTCAGTCTGCAGACCAAGGTGAACATAAGGCCTCTCACCACAACATCAAATGTGTCACCATTCATAAAATCATCGTCTGGAAGAGTGTCGCTGTCAGCAAAATTTGCAGACACCACAACATTATGACTGGTTTCATCCACAGTCTGCTCACAAGGAACTATCAGTTGTTGAATCAATGGCTCACCTGTTGTCCTGCCTGCATCAACTTCATCATCACACTTTATCAAATGCTGCTAGAATTCATGACAGATGTTGACAACAAGATACTAACTGCAACAACAAGGGAAAGAACAAGGAGTTGAGAGAACAAAAAGCTGGTCAACATGCAAACTGCAGCTCAGAAAGCCAATGGTGCACCAAGTCACTGGGTAGTAAGCATAAGCAAGAAGAGGATGTAAGAAAAGAGAGGATGTAAGAGTTTCACACAACTAGATTCCAAATATGTGATTTCAGTTTCTTTGGAAAGACCTGAAAACCCCAAAGCATGGACCAGAGAACAAAAGCCTTCAATAAACTGCAATCAAATGGCAGAAGAGTGGAACGGATCTCTTGCCATCATGAGTTGAGGATGTTCCCAATGGAATTGCCTGTTCAGGTTGCAGTAGCTGAGTAGTAGGTAGGCCTAGTGTTGCCAGCAGCCTCCGATGTTGCAGGGGTGGAATAGGTGGTGTTGAAGCAGGAGAGAGGGATGGTGGGCTGTTCACCAATGGTTGCTGTAACAGTGTTGTGCTTTGCTTGGCCGATATAACAACAGTTTGAGGCTGCTGTTGCTGCAATATCTGAGCTTTCTGAAGACTGACACATTAACATCAATACCTTGCCCTCAAATGTGTCACCATGAGAAGTCAAGTTGTCCTTTGTGATATGAAATGGAAAAGCAAAGTATGACCTCATAAGACAATTGTCCAGCAAGTTGAATAACTGCTATGCACCTACCCATCCATCTCATGTTGGCTCAAAACAAAAGTCCTGAAATACAGCAGCATATTTTTCATTTCCACTGAAAATGGGCACCTGCTGAAGACTTGATGAATGTGGCTCAGATGTATGAGCCAGTGGTTCCTTTGCAGCTGGGCCTGGAAATGGAGGAATCTGAGGTGTAGCACGGACCAGAGGAGCAGCAGACTGGCCTAGCTGATGTTGCTGATACCTTTGCAGAAACTTCTCCTTCTGATCTGGTGTGATCTCAGTGCGTGCATGGTATAGCCCCTGATTCATTCCATTCCAGCATTCTGTGTTTTAGTGACTCATGTATAAGGAAAGGACCAGTAGCAACAGATCTATGACCTTCCCACAGCAAGCAAGCCACTAGCACACTATCATTATGTACCAGGGAATTGAGTCACTATGGTATTGAATGTCAATTCCACAAAACTATCAAAGCTCAGCTCAAGCCATGAGGTATCATGGTCTTTGTGAGAGCTTTCTACCATACATGCCAATGATCTTTCTTACCAACTCTGATGGTGCTTGAATTGAGCTGGCAGAGTGTGGCCTCCATTGCCCACCAGAATTAGGAGATGGACTGAAGATACTGCTACTATTGGGAGTCCCCTCTATGACACCACTTCTGTTACCCACACCAGTGCTACTAGTCTCACCCAGAGTTGCAGATGCCTGTCCAACAGGTCCATTTTGAGCATTTAAAGAAGCTGCCAGCTGCTGCAACAGCCCTGCAGATGCTGGTTTCTCATCCCCACTGACCATTCCTGTCCTTTTGTTGAGATCAAGTCCTGAAGAGATGAGATCTGGTTTGGAAGCACTTAGTGCAGGAAGACTAAGGGGTGGTGATTGCTGAGAAGCAACAATTGCTCTGCCCATCTTCCAACTAACCAAAGGCCCTTTTCCTACACCAGCTCCAGTGCTGCCACCCACCAGACCAACTCCTTCCTCCTGTTTTGCCTGGCCAAGCAAGGGGATGGGTGCAGGTTCTAGAGTTATATTTATAACAGGAGATTTCACTCCCAGGGGCTTTGCTGCAGTTCCACCCTCAATACTTCCCAGAATCACTGATCCACTCCATCCACATGACAAACCCAGAGTTTCTGTGGGTGAAGAAAAAGCAATAGGGCTCACACTTCGTACCACATTCAGGGATCCAGGAATTACTCCACTTGCAGGGGGATTTCCTAAGGTACTTGCCACAGCTCCAGAAGCTCCAGGTGATTCAGCTGAAGAATCTGAAATCACACTCTCTTCTATTGCATGCAGGTGGAATCTTGGAGAGGATAAAGTTGAGATTTCTGTAGCGACTCCTCCAGCTCCCACTGGCACCTGTGTGAAGAACCCCCATTGGTGTCCAAAACCACTAACTTCTCATTTTTCCAGACTTTAAATACAAAATTTTTAGCTTTTAATGTAGCAAGCTCTAGGTGTGACCTTGTAATGGAATATAACTGAAACTATTAATCTCAAAACACAAACTGTCAGCTGACAATCTATGGAGGGCTTGTAGTTGAAAAGGAAGGAGCAGCCCGAATGTCAAATATTTTGGTTCAGCATATTCTGAAGAGTGCTGCTCCTGTGATGCCCCTTAGTCTTCAATCACAAGTTGAGATTTCATCCTTGAGTGATTGGTTGTACAGTAGAGACTCTAACTAAACCCCAATGGCAAGTTGGTCCCAGCTCAAAGATAAATCAGGAGGATTGTGATAAATCAGGATGTAATCACAATACCTTGTCTTTGATACCAACTGCAGGAAGCACAATAGAAATGGCTTCTGAATTCTCCATTGCTTCAATCTTATCAAGTGGCAGGGACTGGTAAATCTCATCCACATCCAAAAACTCCTCAAAGTCCTCCTAGGGGACACCCAGTTAACACAGTTTTTCCCAACAGTGAATCCTGATGAAAATGTAGCATAAACCAGGCTCTGTGTGAAGACCAACAGCTACCTTTGGCTCTAAAAATTCCTATGAGATTGCAGAAGAAACTCCATGAAGCCAATATCTTCATCAGTAGCAAGAATTTCTCAACACTTATGATTTAAGTCAACGTGAAAAGACATAGTGAGTACCCAATAATAAGGTTATTGATATCTCAATCTGACAAGATACCAGCAACCAAACAACAAGAATACAAAAAGAGCAACCCTAACCCTAAAGAAAAGAGAAAACCAAGCCAGGAAAACCTGATGTAGATTAATGTCAAACATTAACCAACATACTGAGTTTCTGTCCCCCAAGACTGGCAATAACAGGAAGTAATGAATACTTTGAAGGTAGCCATTATGTCAGCTCTAACAAAATCAAGACAAACACAACAAGAACTAGTGCAGTCATAACCTTGTGAGTGTCATTCACAAATTATCAAACCATCACCTTCATCATGAATAGTATTGACTAGCTGCCATGATTCCGCACTGACTTTGTCAACTCCTAACAGTGGGTGTAAATAAAGATGTGGGTGTAAATAAGGATATAATAATTTGCCCATAATTTCCAGCAAACAATTGTTCAAAAATCTGTGTCCTGAGTTTCTGTCATGATTTTGGAAGCAATGGGAAAACTTGGACATGCTGTTGCCCCTTGACAAATCCAGCAACCAATATGTTCACATGTGCCTTGGAAGGCCTTAACTACAATTGACGCAATCAGATGTCCAATTATACTACCACCAGAAACTTCTAGCAAATGGATTATACTACAAGCAGGTACAATCTTAGCTTGCTGGGGTCAAAAAAATTCTTCAAGGTGGTCAAAGAGGAAGACAAACATCAATACCTGATTGCGCTCTATGTAATCCTCCACAAAGTCCTTCACTTCATTCACCTGATCAGGGCTAAGTCCACCATTGTCCAAAAGGCGCAAAATGAGCTCCAACTTTATGAGGTGTAGCTTGTGCCTTGTTATTGAGTCCTCCAAGTGTACCTATATCTCCACAAAGCCATGATGCAAGTCACACCCCAAGCACAAGTGGAGTATGAAACTGTTCTACCAACCTGACAAAAGCATCTACACAGAAAAGATTGTGAAATCAGAAGATTTAACTGTTGTTAAAATCAGTGAACACAGCAAAAATCTATACTCCATAGACTACAAGACATAATACTATGATTCCCATGTGTGGGTCAGGAATGATCACATATGCCCTCATGATCTATATCTTCCTAAGTACTGGGAACTTCTCCACACTTAAGACTTAGGTCAATCTCAAGAGAATTGAGACATGGCCTGATAAATAAGGTAGATTGATGCTGAGAGACTCGCTACAGTATCATTGTACACAATTTAGGTCACAAACTTGAGCAGTTCTACCAGTGCCCTTGTCAGCATGAAAAAGAGGAACACAATACCAAGTGTGGAGAGCGAGCCTTCCCCTTCTTCAGTTGAAAACCCTCCACCTCTGCTTCAAAAGAATCAATTTGAGATTCCACTTCGCTGACCTGTCCAGCACAATTCTTCTACCAGTTACAACCAACTACTAGGAGGCAGGCCCCTTTTATTACAAAGAATGGGAGAAACTGCTCAAAAAAAGTACTTGATACTGTGTACAAAGATGATTATACAGGACAGATACAGAAAGTGTTTGATGGAAAGAGGGTAAGAGGAGTGGGAGGGCATGCACAATCTACCATATTGTTTAACCAATCCCATGATTCACTTTTGGCTTTCTCCCTTGGATCCTGCCCAAAACGACAGTGATACAAGCTGTGATCTGACCTCTAGCAAAAGGAATATCATCATCCCCCTTTAACCAAGCACAATTAAGATGACAATGCAATCTAAAGGGTAGTTCACACAAGACATGAAATCAATCTCAAATTCTAGCCCTATGATACAATGAGCATAGTACATTGCAGAGTCTGGCAAAATAAGCATGCCAGTGCGTACCCCAACAGCCAACAGCCATTGATTATTATATCTGAGTTACCTTAGAGGGCAATGACACAAGGACACACCGTTTTTTGTTGCTGACCAAGGCCTTCTTTGGAGAAGGCTTTAGTCTTGGTCTCCTTCTCACATACTTTGAAACGCTCCATCTCTCGCTCTATGAGTTTTCAAGCATCAAGAAGTGCCTAGCAATTGAACACAGTAATTATTCAGACTGAGGAAAGTCACAATTCTAGGTAATATTCAATGACACAATAAAAAAACACAAATGGAGTTAGAATTTGATCATTTCCAAGAAGGCTTCCTATTTAATAGAGCACAAAGTTGGCCTTGCCAGAACTAACAAATGACTGCAAACACCTGTTTATCCTTTATTTCACTCAATTGGATCCAGGTCTTGATTTGGTCACGGTAACGCTGTAGCTTCTTGATTTCTTTCTTGAGGTCTGACTCAAACTTTTCCTTCTGATTTGCATTCTCTGTATCATACACCTGCACTCTCGAAACAGTCACTGTAAGTCACAACGCAACCACATTTCCCATGCTTGTACACCTAGGAGACATAGGGACACAGAGCTAAAAACAATCTCAAGTCAAAAGGTGGCCTCTTAGAGCAAATTGTCAAGGTTGTCAAAGACATAGGCAGACAAGTGGCTGACCTCTATACTTAGGCATTGTGAGGGAGAAAAGGATTGTATCCTGCAATTCATTCAAAAGGGTGGATACAAAAGATAACCAGTGAGGTGATTGGATGCTTCAAGGCCACAAGGTCAAATCTACAAACTATAAAGAACACAATTTCCTGCAAGTGGGATTCTGCAGCAATTGGATAATTTGCCCTCCCAGGAGACACTTCTACCTGTACACAGATATCAAATAATTATTCCAAACCCTTTTTTGGGTCCTGTCCTCCACAAATCAAATGCCAGGATCTAATTATTAAGCAACTACTTGGCTACCAAATGTGGTAAATGACAAAAAGAAAAACCCTGAAAAATCTGTCTTTCCAAAAGAAAGCATTAACTTAAACTCCACATTGTGAGAGCATAATTAGGGCACAAAAGACAGAGTTCTGCATGCTCACTAGATCAACAGGTTTTCAAACTATCAGCAACAACAAAGTGAGGATGTTTCATAATAGGTGTTGACATAAGGGTCAACCAAGCGAGCAGGTCAATTAGGGTTTCCCCTGTGTTTCAGTTTCTGGCATTCGGCAAAGTCTTTTCATATGGAGAGTTTGAGAGACTACGTCCATTGAGTCAATTCAATTAGTGGAACAGTTTCACACACCATGTGGGAGACGGCAATTGATCCACAATTCCAAACCAAAAAAAAAAAAAAAACCAACCAGCCAACCAAACCTACTTTGCTCTCTCAGGAGTCCAAAAAACCGAATTAGGTTAAAAAGCACAGATCTCCAGAGTTATAGGACGTGGGAAGCACGTCACAGAAGAAGAAAAAAGAAGGTTATACAAGCCTGGGATGAAATCTATGCCAAAACCTGCAACCATTTTCGATTTTCCGAAACTCTAGTACCACAAGAAGAAAAACAAGGAAGATGGAGATGCGAAATTTAACCAAAAGAAAAAATTAATATATTTATGCATGTATGAATGTATATGTGTGTGTACGAGCTTTACCTTATTCCATATGCTGTCAAAAACATCAACACCTTCTTGCACTTTCTTCAAAACTTTGTCGATCTCGCCTTGCAACTTCCTTGATGCACCCATTATTTCAAAAATGTCTAGCGTAATTGGCTGGGTACAAGAAGTTGAAGAAGAAGAAGAAGGAAGAGACCAGATAAAATCCGGGCGTGCTCACACACTCTCGCATCAGATCCACTCGCATTCATTCATCTTCAGTGCAAACTTGGTTGATGATAATTTCATTTTTGCTTCCTTCTTTTCTTTTTTGGTGTTGTGTGGGTGAGAAATGAATACTAAGTCAAAAAATCGTCCTTCGTTCGCTTGGCTCTTCCCTGGAAATTTTTCAGAATCATTTTTCTTCGCTTTTATTTATTTATTTATCTATTTATTTGACACTACAAATTTGGAATTTGATATGAGGTTTTTAGATATATAAAAAATAGCTTCAGACACAATAATATAATTAAATTGTTCACTTACATGTAAAAATATAATCTTCAAAAAAACTTCTAAAAAATCCAAAATCTTTTAAGATATTACAACTCTATAATTACTAATATCAAGTTTCAACACAAGTCAAAATATTATCTTTCAAAAATCCTCATATAAAACTAAACCTATTATTACCTAGGGGGCCAAAATCCCGTATTAAGCTAATATACTCTATAATGAATCTAAATACAATATCCTTGCCTTTGTAGGCAAGGTCAACAAAGAAATGAACAATTTACATGAAAGCTTCTTAAGGAGTTCAAGTTTAGAAGATTATAATGAACAATGTACATGAGAACTCCTAGAGTTTAGAATCCAAGTTTAGAAGGCTAAAATGGGGAATTTATACATGAAGACTATAAAAAATTCTATGGCACAAGTTTGGTGGGGGTCTACAAACTTTGAAGGAAAGTTATTGTATAATAGACAAATCACAAATTGATAAGGTGATGTTGTAGTTGGTTGGGTTTTGAAATTGGTGATCTCCAACATTGGTCAAATGCTTCTTGTTAGAGTTTCACATTAGTTCTTTCACCAAATCCGAACCTTGTTGGAGTTCCAACAAGTGAGTTCCTTTTCTTCAAATGCTACAATCATTTGAAATACAATAGTGGCAAAATTGAGGCTTGAATAGACAATAGTTGATCTCAACCTTTTATAGGAGTATTGTTTTTCCATCAAAGTTTCATCATATGTGAGCGCATGGACACAATTAATCTCCCCAAATATTATATGTTGCATGGTTCAATTTGTCATTTCCTCAGTTATACGAACATAACTATAAAAAAACCCATGTAAGTTAACCTAGAAACAAAAAAAGACTTATAAACACAACTCAACAAATGCAAATTTTTAAAAAGATTCATTTAGTGTAGTTTGTAGGATCATTGTGGTTAGATATTCTCATGTTGTATTTAATGGGGATTTTTTTTTTTGTATATGCAATATTGATATCAATTGAAAGGAAAAATGCAATTACAAAACAATTTTAGGGGGTGTTTAATCACCTTTGTTAACTAAAAGTAATTATCATCACAAAATTACTTATAGAGAAAAATAATTAGAGATCATTTTGGAGTTGTATTCCAATGAAACAGTGAAGAAATTTCCTAATATAATTAGCTTAGAGGACCTTTTAATAATTCATTAGTTACTAGTGGTAGGTTTGGACTTATCATCTCCTATTTACCAAAGATGGTCATAAGAATGATTAACTTTTGAGGATAAGGCAATTGGTATTAATTTGTCATTAACTAAAGATTTGCAAATGAGATTGGATAAGATGATTTTGGAAGATAAAATGAACAAATCTAAAAAAAATGAAGAGCATCCATGTGTACATGGGTAATTGAAAACCTAGTGAGGTTGACCCATTTTCATTATTTTGTGAAACAAGAGTTTGGAAGGTTCATTTTTTCTTATGGTTGTTTTTTGGAATTTTAAAAAGAAGTTGTGCGAAAAAAACGTACCCATGTATGTACACAATGATTCAATCTTCAACTTTTTCATGTTTGAAGGTGAACAATTCAAATGAAATTACTTTGAACATTGTGAAAATGGATTTACAATAGTTCTACAACCCAAGGCATGGACCATTGCATGTTTGTTCTCCACATCATTATAATAGTCTAAGTACACAAAGGCAACAATATGTCAACCCCAAGTAAAGAAATCACAAATCAACTTGCTTGACAAGTTTGATGGCACACGTTAAAAGTTTTGTTAACTAAATGTGTGTAGTCATTCAATTTTATTTTTGTCATTATCCAAATGGCCCAAACCAAGTTAAATTCATTGGCAAGGGCCTTACTCAAGGTTTGCATTATTGTTGGAACCCAATCACCATTGTTAGATGATTTTGAAACATTCTTTAAAAAATTCAATGCCATTTCTAGAGATTCAAATAAAAAACAAACATCCACTAACAAATTGCGAGTTTTTCAATAAGGATCGTGCTTCATTGTGTTGTATGCATTGAAGTTCAAACAAAATTGGCATGTGATATTTTATGAAATGAAATTACATTCATTAATCAATTTCAATTTCAATTTGCTTACATAAGAACATGAAAATTTGCTACTTACCATGCTAAATTTTACTACCTTTAAGTCAAGTTGTTGAATAAATAGTCCAATGTAATAATCGCCTTTTTGAACATTGTTAAGAAAACCATTTGGAATTGTCTCACATATTTAAAAAATTCACATCCCCGATGTCATCCCAACCACTAACAACACCAAAAGTCAATCTCTTGTAAATTGATGAACCATGATTCGAATGTTCAAAAATCATGAAAAAAAACAATGATGTTCAAACAATCTTCATTATTATTGTGAAGAATGAAGTCATGTTGTTCATGAATGTCCAAAGAAACATAATCAACATACACGCATGCCATTTCTATCACCAACCCACACATAAAAAATCAAGAAACAAGGATGTCTAATCTTAATAAGGATTGTAAAACTAAACCTTGATTTGTCATGTGACGAAAATGGACTCAATTTATCTTCAAATCTAACACCATGTTTCTTGGTACTAATAATGTCAAATACAACAACTTTATGGCAATGGAGACCTATACACTTTTTGATTTTAATGTATATGCATGTTTCATCAACAAGGAATTAATGTGACAAAATAAGTTGGCCTTGGTGAAGGAAAAACGCATCAATAATAGTTGAAGTCATTGACATTTGAAATTTCTTTTCGAGACTTATAACACATGTAACCAAGGCATTTGAAGTCACAATTGGGTACTACACTAGAAAGTTGTTTTCAATGTTATTTTTTCTTCAAAAAACACTATCGTCCTTGGGTTATCTTGGCTCATGTTGCATAATCCACAAATGGATGGGCATACAAAGAGTCTACACTTTGAAATACCAAAGCACAACGTCTCAAAATGCAAAACCTTTGGCACAAGCATTTTTGACAAAACCATGATGGCGTACATTGTGCTTTTGAAGACAAACATGAATGCATGGAAAACTTTAGACATATAAATGATCTCAAGGTGGTACATGAGGATCCAAATGCTCCAAACCATTGTTCATGGAAACAAAGGTTTTCATGCATGTTGTAAAGAAAGGAGATGCATTTTTAATCTATTTCTTCCCACATCAAATGTTATGTCACAACAACATGAAATCCCATTTTAATATAAAGATTACAACGACATGTTCGAGAAGAAAAATGTTAACACCTTGTCAAATCATCAACCATATGATTACATGATTGATCTTGAAAAATGTTTGCAACTTGAATTAAAACTCATTTACAATTTGTCACGAGATAAATTTATGGCTTTTCAAAAATACATTGATAAAAATCTGAAAAAAAGTTCCTTAAACATTCCAAATTTCAATTAGAGCCTCGATCTTGTTTATCAAGAAAAAGGTAGACTTTATGCAAATGTGTGTTAATTATTTATTGTGATTTGAATTGATTTACCATGAAGAACCCATACCTTTTACCTTTGATTTCAAGGTTGTTGAATCAATTAAATCATGCCAAGATGTACACAAAGATTAATTTAAATGGAGCATATAATTTGGTGTGTATCCAAAAAGACAATGAATGGAAAATCATGTTCCAAACATGTATTGGCCATTTTGAATATGTCATGATGCCCTTGGCCTTACAAATGCACCTACAAATTTGCAATACATGATGAATGATATCTTTTACAAGTACCTGGATGATTTCATGGTCCATTACATAAATCAAATTTTCATTTTTTAAAAGAACATGGAAGACCACGAATGACATGTACATCTTGTTTTGGAGAAGTCTACGGAAGTTCAACTTTACACCAAATTGGAGAGATGTGAATTTCATTAAATTGAAATTAATTTTCTTTTGTCATATCATTTTTAGCATGGCATTTGTATGGATCCCCCATATTGTTCAAACCATTATGGATTAGGTTATTCCAACTTTTTTTTAATGATGTTCAATTATTTATTAGATTTGCCAATTTTTATTAACCATATTTCATTACACATTATTTCACAATAATGGGCCCTCTTACTTGTTTAACTTGAAATAATCAACATTTTGCTTGCAAAGTTGAAATTGAAACCACCTTCCAATCTTTGAAGGCTTCCTTCACAATTACTCCACTTTTGATTCATGTAAACCCTTCCAAACCATGTACCTTTGAGATAAATGTTTCTAACTTTGCATTAAACATCGTGCTTTCATAATTTGAAAAAAATGAACTTTATCTTGTCACCTTTCATTCTCATAAGTTTTTTCATGTTGAAATTAGTCATGATGTTCGTGACAAAAAACTTTTGGACATTATGAATGTTTTTGAAATTTGGTGGCACTCACTCAAAGTAGTTTAATCTAAAATCATCAAGCGTAAGTGTGAAATTCTAACACACTAGATTCAAGGATACATGTTTTTTGATGTATTTCATTGAATGAATAGAATGATACATGATAAAAATATTTGTAGTGTTTATGTTTTATTAGTAATTAATGTTAATAACCTAACACTAACAATGACATAAATAATCATATGTATTATAAATTAATTCAAATTTAACTATTAACTAATAAAATATTTCAAGTTCAAATTAACTAAGTAATAGAATTTTTAGTAGTTAATTATTATATTAAAATAATAAGAAGGTAAATACAAGTTCAAATTATCCTCCCTAAATTGGATTACATCCTCATAAGCCATAATATTAAGAATTAAAAGAAAAATCTTAAATGTTCAACATTTCTACTTAAAGTGCATATTTCAAAACTAATCAAAATTTGTGTCTTAATAGGTGAAAAATCAAAGTGTACAAAATATTTTATGTACTACCAATTTGATTTGTACAAAATCAATGTGTTAAAAAAATTTAGACTTGGTTTTCAATGGATGAACATTGATGAAAAGGAATGTCATTATAGATTGGTACATCTTCAAGAAAAAATAAACAACGTTAGTTCTATAAAACATGAGTTCCCTATTAGAATCAATTAGTACTACAAATTGGATATAAAAAATGTGGGTTCTAATTTGTGGGATATATGTAATTAGTTTCATGCATGTGACCCATTTCCTAACTATTGTAGCCTTATTTGTCAAATAATGTACTAAAAAGTCAATGATTTTTTAGATAATTCAAAATATAAACTAGAACAAGTTAGCTAGGGTCACTACAATTAAAATGGATTATACTAAGGATTGAATCTTGCACTAAATAATTATTTGAAATACATTTGAGAATAAATTTCTTTGTGATGGGTTAAATGGTTAAAGGCATGGTTTAATAATTATATTACCATAATTATTGAAAAGTGGTTATGGATGTACCTTTGAGAAAAAATCAAAATTTGAAAAAAATTAAATGGGCAAAAATTAACAATGGCACTAGTGTCAAAATTGGGCAATTGCCATCTAGTAATCAAGCAAAAGGTAGGTTCATCATTTAAAAGTTCCATAATTAAACACTTGTTAGCATATGGCACATTTGATGGGTAATTGTTAACTAGTGGTTTGGTTTCACCACTTATTGTTGTAAAAACACCATGTGGCCAAATTAGAAATATGAATGGCAATGAATCACTGGGTATGTAGTCTAATTAGATGGTGATTATAAAATGTTGAAATGTCAAAAAAAAACCTTGTTCAAATTAGTTTTTAGCTCAATGAATCAATGTCATGAATGGTCATGACATGTGAAGGAACACACACTCATGGAAAATGCATGTTAAAACAATAACAAATGTTAAATCGATGATCATTGATTTGAAAAAAAATCAAAATATTTAATAAAACATAAAACATGTTGATCATTAGATGACAATAAACAAGAAACATGTGGATCCATCCAGAACAAAGGTCATTAGAGTTACAACCTCCAACTAAAACAAAGAAAACATATAATAACAAATGAATTGCCAATAAAAAAAATTTGAATGTAACTAAAAGTGAAAAATTGTGTTAGCATTTCATGAATGAAATTGTTAATTTAGGGAATCAATCCACAATTTGAACAAAAATTTATCATAAAAAAATGGAACCAACAAATACAATATTTGGTGTTCAACACTTCAATATTCAACAAATTCACAATCTTGTAAAAAACAAACATTGGGAAACATCAAAGAAGGGTGGTAACAAAATGATTATTGTAAAAAGTTTGAAACACATCAATGATGGTGTTAAAAGAAAAATTGGTGTTGCAAACAATTTTTGGAATATAAAATAGTTGGCAATAAATGAATCACTAAAAGAAATATTCATGAAATAATGTAATGATTCATGGAAGTCATGAAAAAATATGCATTCAATAAATTGATGTATTCAAAAAAAATGCATGTAATATATAATTTAATCAAAAATTTGAGGGCCAAATTTTTTTTGATATAGTTTGGGGTTGAAGAAGACACATCATTAACATTGAAATTCCAATCTTATTATAGTCTAATTAACACACAATGCAAATTGTCTTGTCACAGAAAAATATTCCAAGCATTGTGGCTATTGAAAACAACTTATTTGTTGGTGCAAAACATTAGTAATAAGCTATGGGGTCCATTCATTTGAATGTTTATCCATGATTTGTAATGAACTTGTATTTAATTTTTAATTTAGTTTCAATTCACTCTTAATTGGTTTTTAGTTAAGTTTAAATCCACCTCTAATGCACTTCCAATTAACTTTTAATTAAGTCCTAATTCACTTTTAGTTCATTCTAGTTAATTATTAATTCACTTCCAATTAATTTTTGGTTAACTTTCAGTTCACTTTTAATTAAGTTTAAGTTCATTTAGTTGAATTTTAATTCACTCTCACTTGAGTTTTCACACATGGATGCACATGGGCACACATGGGTGCACATGGATGAACATGGGCCACATGTAGATTGGAAGTTTTTTGAAAAATTTCCTTGAGCTAAATGTTTAATGGGTATAAATATAGAAGGAGAATTCTTAATTACCTTTAATATGTTCAACACCAATTTTGGGTACGTTTTTTTCTCAAAACTTTGTTTTGTTTCTCTTTTGCAATAAAATCTTGTTGGATTTTTATTTCACACATGTTGTGTTTTTGTTTTTTTGTTTTTCTTGTTTCACGATGTGGATTTGGAACTAGGCATGCTTTTGTTCTTGTTTTGGTTAAGAAATCTTGTAGTCTTGGTTATTCTCATGCCCGTGACACTATTGAACTACAATGAGTAAAAATGGTTTTTGAAATTTATAAATCCTCTATTAAAAACTATAGATCAGATTATGGTTTTAAGTTCAAAATAAAAACATTACAAATACAACAAATAAAGTTATAAAAGACTTGATATTTGAAAAGAAAAATTGAAAAAAAATAGAGTGAAATAAAGTGATCATAGAACTTTTTAAAGAGTTATTATAAAAAGATTCAAATAATGAACCCCATGGATGGTTACCAAATGTTATTGTAAAATTTTAACACACTAGACTCAAATAAATGAATGAATAAAATGAAAATATTTATAACATTTAAGTTTGATTAGTAGTTAATATTAATAACCTAACCCTAATAATGACATAAACTACCATATGTTTTGTAAACAAATTCAAATTCAAATACTAGTTAGTAAATAATTCAAATTAAAACTAACTAGTTGGTAATATAAGTGATAGTTAATTATTATATTAAAAAGGTAAAATAGTAAAAATACTACTTAACATCAACTGTATTTTAATCACAAAAAACCTTTAATATTTCATGATTTTTCATGTTTTGAATTGACATTAAGTTTGATGGGCATTGTTGTTGTTTTTATTCAAGTTTGTCATCATATATATTTTTTAATCACCAATAAAGAAAACCATATGTGTTATCCAAGCGTCTATATTTCACACCTAAAAAGGAAGATGTAGCCTACAATCAACAATATGATATCATTATCAAGTTAGGACACTTTTAACTTAAAAACATTACTAATAACTCATGATGGCATTTCTTTTTTAAATTGAATTCATGAAGATTTGGAAAAAGATCCTTTTGCTATTAGCATCAAGGGCCAATTGAATAATTGAAATTAGGTTCAAAATCTTTTTAATGATCATGTCAAGTTTGAATTTTGAAATGGGTTGTTATGTTGTGATGGGCTCTAATAATATCCGATGGCATGGTTTGGCTCCAAGTCCTCCAATCTAAACAAGAGGGTTGTAGATAATTTTAAATTCAACAAGATTGTGAAATTAATATCTCAAGATTATTGGTGGCCTTAACTTTGGAAATATGTGAAGGAGTTTGTTGAATCGTGTGATGTTTGTGTTTGATAAAAAAAAATTCATTACCACCCACATGGGATCTCCTAGTCATTATTAATTCTTACATCAACGTGGTTTTCAATTTCCATGGATTTCATCACAAATCTTTCATCTTCCAATTTATACAACTCCATTTTGGTGGTGGTAAATCGTTTAACAAAGATGATTTGTTAAATTTCATATACAAAAATAGTACTTAATGGAAGAATAACCAATCTATTTTTTATCATGTTTTTGGATATCATGGCCCCCCTAAAGGTATCATTTAAAATTGTGAACCTTAGTTTGCATCAAAATTTTGAAAGACGTTTTTTGAACTTTTAGGTGTGAAGGTGAAATTATCATTAACTTTGGACCCACCCCAAATGGATGAACAAATAGAATAATATTTTCACAACACAATTAATTATCATTGAAACAATTGGTCAAACTTCTTATCCATGGTGGAGTTTAATTATAATAACATGGTGCATTCATCAACATGACAAACACCTTTATAATTTGCAAATCATGGTTTGCACCCTATGTTTGATATCTAGGGTTTGAACAAAATCACAAATCTTGCAACATATTATCAAATTGTGTGGTTGACAAACATTTGAACACAACTAATTGCGTTTAATATTGAAAAGGCGTACAAGTGATACAAGGAGAATGTTGATGAAAATTGTAAGGCCCAACAACCAAGTTTCAAGATTGTAAACCAAATTTCGGCATGGCCTTTAGAGAAATTGAACTACCAAAAACTTTGTCCATTCACCATTGTGAATAATATCAATAATGTGACTTTCCAATTCAAGCTTTCAAATCCCATGAAAATTCATCTTATATTTCATGCTTCCTTGTTGGAGCCCCACCATGCATTCAGCATTTTAGGAAAATTTTTAAAATTGTTTTCACCAATTAAAGTCAAATTATGAAAGGAAAAAAAATTGTTGAAATATATCACATAATCATTTGCAATAATTCATTCATTGGCAAGGTTAAGATGTGAATGAACACACATGAAAACCATCTACACACTTATTGAATGCCATTGTTGATACTCAAGCAAGCCCAAAGTCATTATTCATAGAACTCATCTTTAGAAAAGGGGAGGTGATGTTATGGATGATGTCATTGACATCATGTCCAACATTAACATCATTGCTAGCGTCACCACCAACATCATTACTAGTAACATTGTCAACATCATCATGGATATAATTCATCCATGAACATCCACCTTTCATCCATTGTCCATTCATAATGTAATTAGAAACTTGCCCAAGAAGATTCTTGATATATTTTAAGATATTTTAAGATTTTAAAAAATATTTTGATATATCTTGAATTAATGTGAAATATTTTGAAATATTTTTCCTTTGAACTAGGTCTTTAACAAGGTATAAATAAAGGTAGTTCCCTTCATGTTACCTTTAGTTTGCTCAACATTAGTTTAATGTATGGTTTTGCACCATAGACTTGTTTTACTTTTTTCATGTTTTCATAATAAAATTGCATTTGAATCTACATCTTGCACACATTGTGTTCTTATATTGATTTTGGTGTTTTGCGCCTGGACTTCAAACTAAGCCTACTTTTGTCATGGTTTGTTTGTTTTTTGAAAATCCTTTTATCTTGATTATTTTCATATTCGTGACAATACTTCATGCTTGCTTAAAAAAATCAAATTGCCATTCATTTGGACTGCTTGTCCCTTTATTAATTGGTGAAAATGTTACTTGTATTTAGTATTTTGAAAAAACATTGTATAAATAAACAAATTGTCTCTTCAAGGTTTGTATAACTTTTTTATATTTAAAATATGGTGCATTTGTGGCTATATTAAAAATGCTTGCATATGAAGCCTCTAATGAATGATAACTTAAATAAATTGAAAGTTGATGATATGGGGTAACAAAGTTTCCTTAAAAGTTGGAAACAAAAGAACAACTCAAAATATTGTTTGATCATCAAAAACTAGAAATCAAGGGGAAAACAACAAAAGAAAATATAAAAAAATTGAAAACATTGATTGATCATCAAAAAAAAAAAATCAAGGGGAAAACAAAATGACCAAATGCAACCACAATTAGTGAACATCAAAAACAAGAAATCAAAAGGAAAACTACACGAGCAAATGCAATAAAAAATTCCAACCAAAAAACATTGATTTAACATCCAAAGAAAAAGGAAAAAAAAATTAAAAAAAACATGGTGATGAAATATAATCAAGTTTAGCAAGTATTGGCAAAGAATGACATTGAAAAAAGTGCATTCTAACAATAAGCATTATGGGAGGTAATGTAATGTGGTGGTTTTTAAAGAAAATTTCATTTTCCTATATTTAATTTTGCAATATGGTTATATATTGCTAGTAACAAAAAATATTAAAGGCCATATTTCCTTTGCTTGAATTTCAAAAAAAAAAATTGGTTCAAATTTTGTGATATAAACAAAATGGTGATCATCAACAAGAAGATTTAGCCAAATTTGGCTACAAGTTAAATATGAAAGTAAATATTTTAAACACCCTTCTCTATTTTGGGCCACCTATTTGAACCATTTATAGAAAATTGGAGATTTGAAAAAATAATTGGTGGGATTTCAGCTATTGACGTATTTTTAAAACACTTGATTTTAACACAATTTCAATTTTAATTTTCGCTTTTTTGGCTATATAGTATAACTAGCAAAAAAATGTTGTGCCCAATCCTACTATTTACTACGGAATTGGTCAAACCTTTGCATAATATGGAATAAGTCACTATTAAAAAGGTCGTTAATGACCAAAAATAACTTAGGGATGGGAGCATTGAGGCCATTTTCAAATAATTCATGGCCTTGAATCAATTACTAAGCATGATTCAATGTTGTGAAAATCTAAACACCCTACCATATTAAGTCAATTGGAGAACTTGTCAATCATTTTTCCAATGTTGTGCATTTTTATTTTGTACATGAATGTCATAATTTTAATCATTAATAAAATATATAAACTAAATGTTATCTTCATCCATGAAAAGAACAATTATGATATTTTCATCCAAAAAATAGTATGGTTATGGAAACATAGGGCTAATGAAAAATTGATGACTTGATACCTAAAGTTGAAATGATAGGTCATTAATAAAAGTCACATGTTATTTCTTGGAATTCACAACTTAAAAACCAATCAAGTCAACAACATTTTCACAATAGTCCATTATGTATTAAGCAACCTCCATTGGGAAGCCTGTTCCCCAATATATAATTTACCAAGCCTTATGAACAACAAGCGTCAACAAGCCTTAACATATAACATCATTGGACGGGCTAACCAATGTATGTTACCAAACATAATTGGATATTTGTGATGCATCCCCCCATTATTAGATGCCAACTAAAAGATGGTAAATGTTGAATTTAGCCCACTTTATTTTTGTTTAGTTCAACATGTTTCTTTAATTTTGTTAAATGTAGTTATGTATAAATAACAATTAGTAATATTATAATATGTATTATAGAAGGTTTTTGTACAATTGAATTGCATGATCCAAATTCAAAATTCTTTTTACTTGATTCATTATTTGAAGATGCATTTTATAACAAAAAAAATGACACATATGACAAAAATTTGTTAACTAATTTAGGTTTGATCGAAATGAATGATAATTTGGGATAATCTCAAAATTAATAGGGTGTGAAATTGAAAGGAAATTAAATAGTTTAAAATCAAAGTCTCGATTTTGGAATTTGACCTTGAAAAAGGCACAATGCCAAGTGAAATCCAATTAATTGGGTAAGGTGCCAACAAGCTTGTTAATAGAAATGGTAGCCAATATTTAAAATGAGGGACAAACTTGTTGGTCATCAACCCATACACACACACACACACACACACACACACATACCTGTTGCTTTTTGAAAAAAATCAAAGAATTGGGTTTATTTATAACTATAGTTTTCAAAAAATATGAAAATTTCAAAACCAAAAAAAACACCCATAACGTCTTTGGTGGTTCTTTCATGAAATTGACAAATATTTAAAGTTTTTGAAATAATTATAACCAATGAATCTTTAAATTTTATTTTCAAAATATCATAATTAATAATTTTTTATTTTGGAATATTTAGATAATTGGAATTGGAAGTATTTTTAATTCAAAGAATTGCCCAACATTGGTTAAGATTAATTTAGCAATGTATCCAACATAATGGCCAAGGGCAAGGCCATTCCATGACATTGAGGTTTTGGGGCACAAAAAATTCAATAATTTGACACAACATTTGTGTGCAATAAACACATTTTGGTTAGTAGTATGAACCTATAATCATCATTCAAAAAAATGTCATAATATTGCAACATAATGACATAATTTGCCATTATAAACCTAAATTTTTATTTCAAAGGTTCTTTTCAAGATTAACTAACATTAAACAACAATTTATGTGCCCAAGTGTCGCAACCCTAACTTTGGGCTTGCGACCAAGGCAAAGGGGTTACAAGGTTGCGGGCCAAAAGGAAGCCCAGGAATCAAGACAAAGAGGCCGCAAGGGTGCGAGCCAAGAAGAAGCCCGGGAGTCACATCACATATTCCTGGGAGTGTTAGAAAGTGTGAGGGAGTGAACCCTCACACTCCCAAGACAACTCCCACTTTGGGAGATGGAATCATGGTGGACTCTCAAAATTTCAGAGAGCAATTGCAGGGGTCAAAACTCAATATCTTGTTGCATTCTTTATATCATTGGAAAGATCTTGGAACGTAGATGTCTAAAATGGGCTCGCATTGCTCATTTGAACATTTGAAACACAAGTTATAGCCAAAAGAAGGGCCGGGAGTCAAATTGTCAATTTGACTCCTAACCACAAAAAGTCAAAAATCGACCTAATTTACTTGGCTGCATGGGGCATGCGACATACTATTGGAAAGCTCTCAATGAAAGCTACAACTTTGCTTGAGACTGCATCGCCATCCAAGGTCTACTTGCAAAGTTATGGGGCTCCAAAGTTGAAAGAGTCCCATTTGGCGTGATTTGAAAAAAACCATTTAGATGTAGGCTCCGTGGCCACCCATAGAGTATACTATAAGGGGGAAGGTGGTGGCTTCCCCCAAGTCCGGGCCGTGGTGAGTCTAGTGTGTCCATGTTACCCATGGCTCGTCCTAGCACCAAGGGTGCTCCAACTATGCACTAACCACTTTGTGTGGGTTGTGTGCAAGCCCGTGTGAGTGAATGAAGCTTGTCAACTCTTCCTAGTCCCATCCTGAAGCTCCAACATGCCCCTCTACCCCTCAAAGTGTTGTGAGCTAAGGAGTGTGCCCTGACTGCTCTCTCTTCCGCTGGCTTTTACTTGGACTTGCATTTGAGTCTTTCAAGGAGTTGGGAGTGCGTCACCATCTTTCCCCACCATTTTTCCTGGAACATTGTTTTTGAAGGTTTTTTATAAGATTAAGGCTTGGCCATATTTGTGTCAAATCACTTTCCTCCATGTAAAAATAAATAAATAAATTTTGTAGGTAATTCATATATAAGGCATCAACAAAACAAAAATGGTATCAACACTTATGAAATATTTTGAATTTCCATATTTGAAAATATTTAAAAGGCATGAACTATCACAAATGATAAATATGAACAAATTTAAAAAAATAGAAAATATATTTATTAATTTTTAGAACGTTAGTTGATCAAAGTTTTTAGAAAATATAATTGGTATAAATTTTTTAAAGATTAATTGGCAAAAATTTCTAGAAGGCATAATTGGTGGAGGCTTTGAAGATGATAAATGAATGATTTTTTAAAGCTAACTAATTGGTGGAAGCTTCTAAAAGGTTAGTAGATAAAAGTTTAACTAAAAATTTTAATTCACAAAATGTTTTAATAGGTTTAGTTGCTATTTTTTTTTTAAACGTTGGTGAAAGTTTAAAAGGTTTGACCATGGGATAATACAAATAAAGGTCCCAAGAACACCACCTTTTAATCTTGTTAACAAAAGTTTGAGTTATGTATTTCATTTCCATTTCAAATTTACTTTTGTATCATATCTTGTTCTATTGAATAAAATCTTATAATTCATGTTCATTATTAAATGTTTTGTTTTGTCAAGTTTTGATGATTTTACTTTTGAATCTTTATCTTGTCATTAACATGAACTTTACAACAATATTCTCAACTAATTATTCCACTTCTGATTTTTTTTAATTAATTTTTTTCCTTAATATTCACAAAACATGAACAAAACAACAATGGTGTCAATTGACTTTTCCACTTATGAATATTTTTGGATTAAAAAAAAATTCCTTGGTATTCATGAGATAGGAATAAATAATGATGCTTTCAATTAATTCTTTCACCCTTGATATTTTTAATTAAAAAAATTCCATTGTATATATAAACTAAATACCAAACAATAGTAGTGTCAACAATTTTAAATTTTAAAAATATTTTCTTCGCAATCTCAAGGTCAAAACTAAACAATATTGGTGTCATGATTTTTTTGGGTTATGCCCATTTTGGAATTTTTTTTCTTCTTTGGTACTATACCTACAATTTCAATGTTTAGTATTAATAATTAAATTTTGTGAGGATGAATGGATCAAATAAAGAAAACTATTAACTTTGTTTTTAAAATATTTTTTAATAATTGGACCTTGTACCTATGCAACATAATAATTATTCCACACCACTAGGTTACCAAAACAAATTCAAAGGGGCCCCTTGCATATTTATTTCTAAATACCAAAAAATTTAAATGTTGAAATTGGGTTTCTTGGATTTTTTAAATAAAAATGATGACTAAAATAATCATAGGTATGATATTTTTAGGTGAGGAATTTGACAACGTAGTGAAATTTTTTGATTTTTCCTAATTTCCACGAGTATTCAAAAGGTAAAAAAATACAACATTTGTGTCAATTGGATTTTCCACCCTATGAAAAAAATTGGAATTTTAGATTTCTTATATTCATAAGGCAAGAATTGAAGAACAACAATTGTGTTGAAATTATCTTTTGCACCCAATGGGAATTATTAATATCTTTTGTTTTTCCTAAGGTTAATTTTAGCACGTGATTTAAATATAATATGCATTGTGCCTTGCTTGCAAAATGTTATGTGTAACATAAAGCTAGAGGAGTGGGTTTTTTTGGAGATTAATGCCCATTCCCCCATAGGATAGTCAAGGGTGGGTCCACATTTCTAAAGGGCCTTGCCTTCAAAGATAATTTTAAAATCACAAAGTTCAACATCCAATATTCAAAATACAAAAACCATTGATGGTAAGGATTTAATTTAAAAGAGTATGTATGGTAAAGGATGCACTACCTTTTGTAATGAACAATTGAAATTATATCTCTATGTTCAAAAGATTATTTCTTTTATGTGGATAAATTATTATTTTTAAGGCAACATGAAAAAAAATCACAAAATAGTTTATGCAATTTTTTTATGGTTACGAGGTGTAACTAATTTATCATAATATTTATTTATAATCATCACATTTTTCCACAACAATTTGTTGTCATAGTTAAGCAACAATTTTGAAGGAAGATGAAATATTTCCATGAGGGGGACATTTAATGTTATTTTTGTCGCATATGTGCGTCAAATGACTATTTGGGGAGGGGGGTATTAGATTTTGGATTTATATTTTCCCCCATCCTGTTATTATTTAATTTTTTAATATGCACATATTTTAGCCACCTTATTTTTTTAATAATATTTTCTAGAATCCAATTTCAATACCCTATATTACTTTTAAATTTAAATTTTATATAATTTGAAGCTAAAAAAGTTTGGAGGTTAAAGCAAAAATGAAAGCATGGAATGTAATTGAAATGAAAAAAAAAATCAATTTACAAAATTTTATTATTCACAAATTCATTCAGAGAAGGTACATCAATACAATCTAACCAATAGATGTTCTTTTCCTTCTCATAATTCATAATGACATTAGATATAATAGAATCTACATCCACCCAATTAATATCAATTAAATCATACTTAAATTTAATATTACCATGTGATTTATTAAACCAATTTAATAAAACCATGATAACATGACCCCCAATTGTTTTCTTAATTACTACATTAAGTTTGTTTATCAAATCAATGGGTTGTCTTGAAAGGTCCCATCTATTTCAAGTTCTCCTCCTAATTCTTTACATTTTCCCTAACCACCATGTTCCATTACTTGTGCCATTACACATACAAATGCGTTTTCAAGCTCTTGAATTTTTACCACTTCATCATTTTGAACCAGCTTGGTTGTTATCTTCTTCCACAAAATACACCCCACAATCATTGCCCAAACCTAACAAACATGTACTACTAGAAGATGTAGTTGTCAAATAAACATCTGAATTATTAAAATACATTGATTTCCTCACATGTTTTTGCTTATCCTTAGAAAGAAAAGGCTTTTCATTAAGTTGGCTTACCAATGTGGACTTGTAGATCTTATTCCCTTGATATTCCACAATAGGGCAGATTGCATTTTCACACCCACCATCAACTAAAAATTGGTTTTCAGTTTCATTCAACAAATTTGAAATAACATGTGTTATATATTTTATGATGGCCACATCACCTAGGTCCTCATCAACTAGATCAACCTCCACATGCATTACACTAGGTTGTGGAACAGGTTCTAGTTCTTCATCAACACAATATCAAAACACTTCACAGTCACCATCTTCACCTATAGTGGTTTTTCCAAATGGAACATAAGTTAGATGCTTAAGATCATTTTGTTCCACCTTCCATGGTTCATGACCTCGTCCAATAGGATTGATCTTCATGTTCATCAAGGTTAACATATTTTGAGCAATCCTAAATCTGTCTAAATTAATGCATGAATTACATCATCATTTGACATTACTAGATTATAATCAACCAAGTTAGCAATAGATTCCCCTTCTTGCAAAGGATGTAATGTAGCCCAAACATTTTCCATCTTATTATGCACTTTGCCAAACTGAAGCCCATTTTCACCATATTCAATAGCACCAACATGGTTAAGGGTATCTGCACAATTGACAAGCTCATAAAAGTCATAAACGCATTCCATTCCAACCATTCCTCCTATCTTGGAAACAAACATTTCATAAAAATCTGATCAATCAAGTGCAAATGCACCATTAATTCAGGGTATTGATCATTGAAATGTTTGATCAACAAAACAACAAAGTGACAAGACATTTGAATATCCAAAAAAACATTGTTAAACCTTGTAAGGGTTCCCAATCATTGCACAATCTCCATGCTTCAACCATAATTTCCAAAGATGAAAAAAAAATGACATTTTCGAAGCCAAAACAATTATGTTTTGCAAATCCAAAGTCATTAAAAGAAAGATATTAATGTAATATGCACATATTTTCAAATACAACTCAGTACCCAATGTCTTTTCTTGATGAGTATCTCCACAACTTTGTAACAATTTCAAATAGTTATAAAACTTTAATCGACAAATCTTTTGACTAAAAGCCCAATTATGTTTATCAATTCTTTGAATGTCCCCAAGTTGTAAACCATGTTGATCAAATGTGTATTTGTTATACACTAGACCAATACGTTCAAGAAAACAAGTATTTGCCCCTAATTGTAAGGACCTCATTAGACTATCCAATGGGTTAATAAGTTTCTTACCGTTGTGAATGCAATCTTGGTCATGAAGACCCCAAGCATCTGCAGCAGACATCAACCACCATGGCCATTCAATTTTCAAAAGCAAACCTTGTCGTATGGTATGATTTGCTAACATTAATTAGTGTTTACAATTGTCACCATCATTTACATGCCCAACAATGGGTCCCAGAATTGTTTGACATTTTAACTTCCATAAAACATCTATAACATCCCATTGTTGCCGAACCCAATTAACATTGAAATAATTACAAGTACAACACACAACAAGAACCAATCTTGGCAACTTCTCATGCAAAGGATTCACAACCATGACTCTTGCAAAACTTGCAATTTTGTTACTTTTGAAAGCTTCAAGGACATTGTTATGCCCAGCCTTTCCAATTCTAATAACAGGACTGAAATTAATCACACAACAATGATTTTATTTTGCACCATAAAATCCAATTAAATTATCACCTCTAGAATCCCATGAAACTTTAGACTTGACCTTAGTTTCATTTTTAGCCAATATAACAAGGACAAGTCCACCAATCTTATGAACTTGTTTTGCTTCTTTATAAAATTTTGCTACGCATTTGAAAATAACATGTTCACTAGGTACAAATTGCACCCTTTTTTTTGTTTGCTCTTTTTATTGCCTTGTAGTTTGGTTTAGCAAAATTCAATTGAAAGAAATCACACGTGCGTCACCCACCATACATCTTCATAGTTTGGGCAAAGTTTTTGCTATTCATATTCCACTTGTAACCTTCTTTTTTCCAATTTAGATTTCCTACAACATCTTTCAAAAAATCCCACAAGGCAAGTTTCCCACTAAAAGCATTTGTGCAATGGGTAGATAGTATATTATTACAAAATCGAAGCACATCTTTTCTCTTCAAACATTCAAATGAGCTAGCCTTCAATGATGGCCTAGACATTTTCAACTTTCAAACCTTGCCCTTTTGATATTAGAGTGTAAACTTGGCAGCTTGATATTTTTTACAAATGGCACGACTATGGGTAGATAGTTCATGAATAGATGAGTACCTTGGCCTCCTACCAAACCATGTTCCCTTGCCACCTCTTTTTATGATGGTTGCATCCTCTCAAACTACCATTTTTCTAAAATTAGGTTCTTATGGAATTCGGAAGTAAGCATCACAAGTGAGGTTAGTGAATAGTTTGTTAAAATTAGATATTCGTGGACAATCTCTATGTCTAAAACAACCATCAATTTTGTACTCCAAACATCCTAATTTCAACTCCACTTTTGTTTGAGGTTTAGCAACCCATGTAGACCCAGGAAGAGGATCCTGCAATAAGCTATGAATTTTAAAAAATTTGTTTGTGGAATACTTGCAAGCCCTTGACCAATAACCTCAACACAACAAGCCAAATATAAAATTGGTATATTACATTCAGGTTCTACATTAGTAGTCATAAATTTGTTTATGTTTAACCATTGATACAAATTCCCTTGGTTCCTTGAAATGTCCTTGTTGGATGTTGAAGGCTTCCCCTTCTACCCTATCAACAAAGTTGATGCTACTGAACTTTTCTTATTCAAAACATCTTCAATTACTTTTGCATGTTTGGTCCTTTCCATGTGATTCTTCAAATTTCCTTCTAGATTCTTCTTTGGAGGGCATAGTTGAAAGAAATCATTGCAAAAGGTACATCTTATTTTGTACCAAAATGATTTCAATTTTGATGATTCTAGATCACCAACTAAAATGAAAGGTTGTTCATCTATAGTAGATGGTGCATTAATATACTTAATAATTTTTATACCCTCTATAACAGCCCTTTTATGGTCTTCGTTTGTGAGAAGAATGGTTTCCCCCTTAGGAACAACAAATTGGGGATGGACAAAAAAGTTTACACCTTTTCTTTGACATCAATTTTGAACATGCACAAATGACATTATATGGCTCTTCTTGAAATTTCCAAGGAGATTATTGATAAAGAACTTACTATGGTCACCACTAACTCCTCCAAATTCCTTACAACATTTTCCACACCAAAATTTCACAATACATCTACCATTTTGGTCCCAAGATTTCAAACTCCAAAGATGGTCATCGAGTGATATACCTATTAGTTTTTTCTTCAACTTTTCAACTGCAACCAAATATATTCCCATTATTTCTTGTGGGATCATAATAGATTTAAGATCTGATTCAATGACAAAACTACCTTTCGCACTTATTATAAATGATGTTGGTGGAATTTGCTCTATGGATAGGTCTAAGTCACAGCCCAACTCATGTTTTTTGATAATTGCACGACCATTTGACCCTAAAATACCAACCTTTTGTCATTTTGCCCCATTTGATGGAACATCAACCGTTGGGATGACAAAAACCTCTAATCCAATCTTGTTGAATTTTTCCAACTTTGTCTTGATTATGCAATTTGCCTCTACAACCCAAAATTGAAAAGGTTATTCCACAATCTTTGCCTCTTTTAATAAAGATGGAAATCTAGCATAAGATTGATCTTCATAAACAATAAAAGGACTAAGAAGTTCTAGAACTTGATCATTATCACTAATGGTAATTTTTTTGATTTTTAATGACATTATGAAAGATGCAAACCCTGTTCATGAAAATTCCTTAAATGTTCTTTTTGGTCCCTTAACAACAACAATTGATTTCCATAAAACAATAACAAACATCAAAAGTCAAACCTTCGAATGTGTAGAGTGGCCAAACATATTGATATAAAATTTAGAAAGACAAAACAATAACATAACACATTTCCCCCTCCACACACACACTCCACACACACACCCACATACACATTTAGGTTCATGTATACTTTTGTAACTATGACTAGACTGACTAAAATGTTCTTTTGATATTCGATCTAACACCTAAACACACCACAAAACAACAAACTCATCATTTTCACATAATGACCTATGCAACCATTGTGTAACAAGTCTAAGTCATAACTAAGAAAAGATATTACCATGGCAATAGAAAATGCATTCTCTAGTAAATTCGCACTGTCTTATATGATTTGGTTAAAGACCTAAAACATTGCATGTACTACCTCCAAAAGAAACATCCAAGCTTCACTAAATCTCCTAAACAAAACTAGATGTTGATTCTAACAAAATTCCATGATTACACATCAAAATCATTGAAAACAAAAAGGAAGATTGTTGGAGGTAACTTACTTGACTATTGTTGATTTCTAGCATGTCCATGAATGGGATGATCCCATGGTCACTAGTTAGATCTAATTTCAAATGGGAAAACTTTTGAAATACAATAACCAGTTTTAATAGGTTGATACCACCACTTCGCTTGATTCCCAATAATGTGCCAACATCCCACAAACATTAGTGATGGATTTCAAAGTTTCATTGTTAAGATGCATCACATGGACAATTTTTTTTAAAAACAAGACACATCATAATACAATGTGATTATAATATTCACTAACTTTATGTAGGCAATATCTTCTTGAGAATAGGAAGGTTCTCTGAATATTTTGCCAAGGACTTGTTAGTGAAGTGAGGCCAAATGGATTGCTACTAGCTATCTGATAAAGAAAAATGAATCTACCATATATAAGATACATAGATTGGTGAATGACTTACAAATGGTTTGAAAACCCATATCCTCTTACAAAGTTGCAACACAATCATTAGGAATACACGTATCACTCCCAAGAAAACTATAAAACATCTCGTGCTTACAAAATTGACAAAATGAAATTCAAGCAAAGTAACATACATGAGTCCCAACTAGTCAAGACTTAGGAATTTCTAAGATGTTATGGACCTTGATTTGCAAGAGCTTGGTCTAGTGGTAGGGGTTGCCCCAATTGTATCTCCACTTGAGGGAGCTACTTGTGGTGTCCTAATATTAAACTACGACCCTACAACACATACAATGGAAACAACTTCAGCTCTCATATCTTGTGATTAAAGCCTTGATGGCATCAACTGTTTCAAAAACTCTAGATCATCAGTGAGGGAACAATGACTTGGCCTCCATCTCAACAATATACATACAAACTCAAACCTTTTTAGAAGGCAAGTTCCAATAAATAATGATATCAACTTTTTTTTAAGAATGTAGCCTCCATTCTTGCCCCAAAAGGTTGAAAACATGAGGGTGCAATAAAAACAAAATAAACTAACCATGACAAGGTAAAAAAGATTGCAACATGAGTCAAAGTGATCATACATGAGTTGGTGGGGATTCATCATCGAATAGGTTTCGAGTCCTAGGTGGTAGACCATTGTATTATTGTCTTGCTTGCAAAAAAAGAATCTCTTTGAAGTGTACAATGTGTACAATGTCCAATACGTAACAAATTCATTAAAAAAAAGGTTTGCATGAGTGTGGTGGAGTTTATCCCATTGTCAACAACCCTAAGTGCAAATGGTCCAAAAACAAAACTCTTAGTTGTGCTCCCACTTACTCAAATGCATTGCTTTGTAGGCTTTGTTGTGTTTCTACTCTTACATTTCTATATGAGCTACTAGTGTAAAGAAGTCCTGGGAGTTGAAGGAAAGAATATGATTAGTTATCACCGAAGTCTAGATAAATAATCTCTTTCATCCAACACATCCATTTTATGTCTACACTTTAGTATCTAACATGATTATTTGAGAAACTTTTAGAAGTTGTAGTTGTTTTTCTTCCCATCAAAGTTCTGGGTGAATTAAAGTTTGATTAGGTACCAAACACAACTTGGGCTTCTCATGTGAATTCAATATTCTTCCACAATTTGAACAAATAATTGTTCTTCAAAAAACATAAAACTAGTTCTGAAATGTCCACCATACTTTTCTCCCTTTTCCTTAAAAACCCACTTGAAAAACACCATCTCAAAACCTTTATGAATGATTGATTATGTCAAAACCCAACTTTCAAGGAGCACATGAAAAAATAATCAAGATATATATTTGGGGAATCTCTTGACGTTGTCTAATCCCACTAAATGTTGCAAATGTTTATGATTTTAGAGGACTTGGTTACAACTACTACAACCCATTTTGTGTGGAAGGTGGAGCTAGTATTGACACATTAACTAACATATTTAGTTGTTGTTAAAACAACACACATACAATTAAAAACATTTATGCCACAAAATTGAGCAAAATCTATTGGAAAAACATTGAATGGAATGTGTAGGTGTGCTATGACAAGCCATTAAACATTACCAAATTCATCCTCCGAGACCTCACGTTAGTTGCAATAGACATAATTGAAAGAGTAGTTAATGGTTATGCTTGAAAATCAAACCAAACATTGACAGCACTTAAACTTATAGTCCAATTTATAGTGGCCCATTATGTTGAGAGCCATTTGTAGTGTTTGACCTTAAAATGTTGGGATAACTACTTGGAGGAGCACTTGTAGTAACTAAATCAAAAGTTGAAACATTAATGGTACTAAAAAACACATTGCTTGCTTGTACCCCAAGAGAAAACAAGTCAAAAATAGGTTTGACTATTGAAGCAAGTGCAAATGCAACAACTACAACATTAGATTGAAAAGCACTATTGGGTGGGTCTAACGCAAGTGGAAATGCAACAAATACTATTGTGTTGGGTTTAGTAGGTTGAAATGGATCACCCAGAGTGCCATTTGAAGCAAATGAAAAGGGGTGACCCATGGTAGTTGTGGTTGCAAGGGGTGCAAATGGATTTGAAGCAAGTGTGGTTGTTATAACAGGTTGAAGTTTATAACCAATAGGCAAGGGGATGGTGGGGGGAGAAGCACTTAGTGCACACCGCTACATTGTGTGTAGACAAATATGGAAAAGTTTGTGCAAACATATTGATGTCCTATCAACCCAACACTCTCCAAATCATTGCCATTATGTGTTTTCATTGTTAACATATAATCCCAAAACCAAACAATTTATTAGATCAATTCCCCCCTCTAAATTGTTGTTAAGAAAATGCCTTAACCATAATGGTTTGAGAGCATAAATATATGTGATTTTTTTGTAGGTCAACCAATCATTTTCCTTTGATCTTTTATCATCTTCACACATTTGAAACTTCATGTGTGACGTAATGAAGAAACCTATATTTCATCATGTACTATACTGGGTACTCCCAAGCTACAAAGATAAAATTATCTCCAATATTGCCTATGAATCCTTTTATCTATGAAAAACAATCTTCCCATTTCATAATCAAAACTGCTGCATGTGGATACAGATAAAAAAAAACATCCATGAAACATTCTCATATCCCATTGTAGATGGAAAATGATTTCCTAGGCAAGAAAATCTTCTTGAAGAAACCTAAAAGACTTTCAAAAGTGCAATTTTATGCATGGGTTTCTTAATCTCAATAGAACCCAAAAATGGAAAGAGGGGAAGGATGCTAACCACATTATCACAATTGATGCATCACTTGTTTTGGGGCATCTTTAAAAGCCTCCTAATCATGCCACTCATTTTCTTTCATCATGTTCCTCATTTTGTGTATATGTTGCAAAAACAACTATAATTATATTACTCACCAAAAACTATCACCTATTATTTACAATTTCCAAAATCTCCCATTTGATTATTGGTTTATGTGCCATCATCAAATGTCAACCCCAAGCAATCAATTTGATTAGCATAGCCAATATGAACACAAAATAAATACAATTAAGCCAAATTTGAATGGTATCATCAGGAGGTCCAAATTTGTTGAATTGTTATACCAAAACAACCTGGGTGGCAACTAATCCCTACACCCCACCACACAACATTTGTGTGATACACAGAACATCATATCTGCTCCAATAAGGTTTTTTTGGGTTTAGGTTGCATCCCAAATTTTTTGTTACTACTTCCTAGCTTTCACAATCAAGCCTACAAAGAGGATTCATGGAACTAAATCTGGAAGGAAATATGATTCAACATTCATTTTTTCCTAAGGTCTTGTAACTTGGACTATTTCTCCAAGTTCAAAAGGTACATGCAGACAAATTCTATACACAATTCGAGGTGCTAATGTTTATCTAAGTCCAAATCACAACAAGTTTTTTCATTGATGTTGGGTTGTTTGTTAACTTTTAGATCTAATGTTTAGAGAACAAGACAAGATCAGTAGCATTCTAGGCTTGCAAATGATCTAGAAGCAATTTTTGGGTTTGTTTGTTCGAAAGAAAAAATGAAAGTAAAAATTTGAGCTTTTTAATGAGGCAGCTTCTTACTAGGGAGGTCCCAGGGCTCGCATTTGTCGAGGTCTATTTTGGCTATGGCATGCACAACGAAGTTGTTGTTGCATACTTTTTGGGCCAAGTAGTAGCTGATGACCTCCTTGACAATGGGGTGGAAACAAAAGCCAAAAGGCAACCAAATTTGGTCCCCGTTTGTTGCCATTGCTGTTACTACAACTCATTTATTCTCCAGCCAGTTATTCACCTCGCCGAGGCTTCCAATGTTGTTTGCACTAATGATTTGTTATTGGCATTGCCATGATCTTCAAATAATTACACTGAATGGTTCCATTTCAAATTTCTCCTCCTCCTCCTCTTCTTTGAACCTTGCTGTTAATTGAACACCAACTGGTTGTGATGAAGATTACATGCAATTGATCAAGAGTTTGCCATATGTGCAATGACTAGGCCAAAAGTAACTACGCAAACCTATAAGCATTTTTCAATTGGTTTTTTCTTTGAATTGCAACCAATAACTGTTTGATCCCCAAAAGCATCATTGATCAACTAGAATGTTGTTAGAAAGCAAGCTAGTGGAGGAAATAGGGTAGAAACAAAGAAACAAGAAATGAACCATAAAATCAAATAGCCAATTAATGAGATGAAGCATGTTTTCCAAAACCGCACCACTAGAGCTGGTTAAAATTTTATTAGCTTTTGCAATCATGGACATGTAGTGCACCTCCTTCCAAAGCTATTTCTTGGACAAAGGCATTCTAGGCTTAGCTTCATGTATTCATAAATGTTCATACTTGAAAGAATTGCCACCAATGAATGAGCTCCTATTGCTAATAAACCTAAGCTATTTACTACTCACATTCTTCTTTCTACTTGCTGTCAAACCATTATTTAAAGATAATAACAATACCCCATCGCCACCACTATAAATGTAATTTCATTCTCTTAACCCCGCTACAAAAATTATCTCTAAGAGTACGTGAGAGTTCATAATGTTCAATGGCATTTTTATGGTTGTTCATCGTGCTTTGTTGAAACATTTGCAAATCATTCACGACATTTTTTAGATGTTTCTTTAGAATACTAGCATTGGTGATGGTTGCCCAAGTGGTGGTGTGGTCATTAGCCTCAATCCTAACATGTTTATTACACTAGACTACACTTGAAGATTTGTTTTCTTGGCAAGATTCTCAAACTTGCCTTCAATACACACACAAACACACACACCCCTAGAAAGAACATAATATAGGTGAAAGAGAAACCTAGAAATTGTTGCTTGGAAAATGTCTTGCTTCTTTTGACTCAAAAAATTCGAGAATCTAACCTTCCGCCCAAAAATCAAATATCAAAACCATTGTAAATGAAAAAAACTAAGATTGCTTGTTTGCATACTTGCTTTTGCTTACCTTTGCTTGTGTGCTCCTTGAAAGCTTAAATTCAAAAAATTGTTCAACCATAGAAATCCTTTTGACCATGTTGAAGAAAAAAAAACATATAAACATACACTTGAAACTTCAAAGAAAAGAAACAAGGTTTTTTCCTGAAGAGACATTACCACTGCCTCCATGTAACCTTAAAGTCTAAAACCCTAAATGTCAAAAATGTCAAAAATAATTTTTTAAATGTTTTTTTCCATGCTCATTTAAATGACCTAAACCCGATTTTGCCTCAATTAATTTATTGACCTTATAAGCATCATATACAATCAAAAGAGAATTAATCAACATTATTTCCTAATAATTAAACCTATTAATAACTAATACCTTTATTTTATAATGTACATGCTATTTTTTTATAAAAAAATTATAATATTACATATTTACACATACCCTATATTTATTATAATATGGTTTTCAAAATATATATCACCCTATTCTTTAACTAATTAATTTATAATTTTTACCTCACAACTAATATATTGCACCTTATATTTTTACTCACGTATTTTCTACTTTTTTTGAGTAGTGTCCCCCTTAAGGATATTTCTAAACCTTGATTTTTTTACAACCATGATTACACCTTGGTGTTATGTGTTTAATTTTTTTAATATATCATTGTGTAAGTGTAAATGTCATTGAAAGATTTATTTACATTACATGTGACACAATTATAGGTTTGTCAAATGGTATTAAGGTTAAAAAACATGTTAATTTTTGCTTTTGTAGTAGAATGCAAACCTAAGGTTGCTCTTGCAATGGGGGAGGGTGGGGGGACACTTAATATTAAATTTCCAAATTATTTGCATCAAACAAACATTTTTTGGGCAATAATAAGTGAGGGATTATTCTTTTTCCCCACCCCATTATTATCTAATTTATTAATATGCACATATTTCAACTACCCCATATATATATATAATTTGCATTCAAGTTCAACACCCTATGTCCATTAAAAAAAATTATTTGAGTAAACTTGGAGTTAGAAAAGTTTAGGTAAACCTTGAGCAATTTTCATGATATTTTAAATATAAAATATTTTTGGATGATTTATTTCTTAAATTCATGAATTTGAAAGGTACATTCGATTTTCACTCCATTAGTATGATCCACATGTATAATAAGGTTTACACAATCTTCACCATTTTAAAATTTATAACCCAATCATCATATTTTCCTCTTAATGTTCCATTTCCATTACTACTTGATTATTACAATTATTTTATTTTTATTTAATAATTAAACTCATTAATTTTAGTTCAATTACTAACTTACTAATTGAACCTATTGATAATTTATAATCCCTTTAATGTTTTATAAATACCTTATATTATTATTATTATTATGTAACCTTATTATAAAATTAATTAAATGATAAAACTTAGCCAATAACTAATATACATCACCTTATATTTTGAATCATGTATTTTGCAAACGTAAAAAAAATGTCCCCCTTAAGGTGTGTTCTATAATTCTCACAAAGAAATAGGCATATATTGAGGGTTTTGGGATGGGATTAAAAAGTACTTATAATTTCAATTTAGGTGAAATTAATTTACACAAAACAATAAAGGGGGTGATTATTGCAAATTAAAGTCAAAATGGTGCATGAACAAACCATGGGCAATTTAATTTATGTAAAACATCAATCCATTTTTTCTTTTGTATTTTGGGGACATTCTTTAGCTTCAATTTTCCTAGGTCCAATATTTATAAAAAAAAGATTTACTACTTTATTGGGGGTTTTTTGGTTTTTGGAAAATATTTTCCAACTTGGAAAATCATTTTGGTATGCAAAAAAAGGTTGAAAATCTAAAAGGCCTTCAAAACACAACATGACTTATAATTGGGAAGATTTCATCACAAAATTTCCTTTTTATATTTTATGTGATTGGTGATAGGGACTACATCAAAGTGATAAAAATTCCAAGGATTCCAAAATGGGAATTTCAAATTTTATTAATTTTGTCGATATGATCCTTACAATTTTATGAACTCATAATCCTTACATACAAGTTTTGATTGAAAATCTTCCAAAGGAAAATTTGTAGCCATAAAAAAAAACCATTTCAATGCCATATTGTGTTCTCTAATCAAACATCTTTGACCCTTATTAATAAAGTTTTAATGGTTCGGAATCAAAACTACTAATCTATGAATGTTGGCCATTCTTTTGGCCATAACTTGAACTTTAGATCTCCAAATGGAAAATGTGAAACATTTTTGATAATTGCACTTGAAGTCATTTTTAATGGTTTAAAGAAATAATTTAAATCAGACATTGTTTATCCCAAATATTCAAACATTGTGGGATTCCAATTCCCAAAACAAAAAAAACCATTTTAAAATGTTAGGACTTTCTTTGCCACCTTTGTGGAAGTTGTGTGTTTGAATTTTATAACATTATTTAGCCCACTCCTACTTTCATGTTTTAACCTTGGTTATGAACCCAAAGTTAGATTTGTAACACAATGTAAACATAAATGCATTAAACCCCACCTTCATTTGTGGAAGTAATGTATTGTCATAAATGCCAATGCCATGAAGTTTATTTTTTTGAATGATCATTCATGACTTGTAATAAACTTGTATGCAATTTTTTATTCATTTTTAATTAGCTTTTAATCAAATTTTAATTCATTTCCAGTTGATTTTAATTGATTATTAGTTAAGTATTAATTCACTTTTAGTTAACTTTTAATTAATTCATAATTAAATTCTAGTTAAATCCAAGTTAACTCTTAGTTAATTTTAATTAATTCCCAGTTGATTATTAGTTAAGTCCCAATTAATTTTTAGTTAATTCATAGTTGATTATCAATTAAGAAGGTGCTCAAGAAGTTTTTTTATTCAATGCACATATAAAAGCCTCTTTCGAAGTTTATTTGAGCTAGGTCCCCAAAAGGGCATAAATAAAAATAGGACCCCTCATTTCTTTTAGTCTATTCAACGCGAGTTTTAAGCATGATTTTACACCATAGCCTTGTCATGTTTTTTTCATGTTCATGTTTGCATATGTTAGCATAATAAAGATTTGTTTCCATGTTGGGTTTGCACATTTCATGTTCTTGTTTTTAGTCTTGTGTTTTTATTTTTGAATCCCATAATTTTGTCTTGATTCTTGTTCGAAAGTTGGACTTAAACCTTTATTTTAACCTTTGTTCTTGTGGAATTTTGTGTCCTTGACATGTATAACCATGTATGATCATTTAATATTATGTAAAATTGTTGAAGTGTAAATGTAACAAAAATACATTTACATGTAATGAAAAATGTGTAAAAAAAAAAAACAATTCAAAACATGTAGACAGGTCTAAACGACATATAACAAGCCAATGTGTTTATTTTGCATTTAGAATTATTATCCTTTTGGGGATTTTTTTTCCCAAAAAACCTATTTTTGTAAAGAAATTTTTTCAAATGAAACTTTTTGAAACTTTTTGTATATTTTATTTATAATTGCCCCAATATGTCCTTTTTTTTTACAATTAAATTTAAAGAAATACATTTTTTTGAAAGTGCATAGATTTTGCCAAATTTTGTGTTTTGTCTTGAAAATTTGTCATAATTTCAAATCATACCAAAACATGTTAACACTTTCAAGTTTAATTTTTTAATGTTTGAAGATACAAGTTTTTTTTAAACAACATATACATTGCATCACATTTACATGTTGAAAAGACAAAACTAATAAACCAAAATTGTTTATGACTCACGGTAATTGTTATAAATTAACCAAACATAATGGTAAAACTATGATGGGTCCATGTTAAACTTTATATTAAAAAAAAACAACAACAATTTTATCAAAAGGTAAAAGGGTGAAAAAGAAAATCAACATCCAAAAAAGAAACCACCCAAAAGTGCAAGCACGTAAACAAAGGTCACAAAAACAAATAATAGGGATCTACCAAAGGTGGGCAAAAGTGCAACCTATGTTTTAAACCTTTCATTGGTCGCATGAAAATCAAATGAAAAAAAAGGAGCGAAACTTGAAAAAACATTAAGCTCCAAAGAGACCTCCCCAACCACAATGATTCACCTCAAGATGGAAGTGACATGAATTTTTCATAAAACTTTGAGTGCCCTTTGCTTATAAAATGTGCACAATATTGATAAAGGGGGAATTTGATGCCTTTGGCTAACCATGTGTTGTTGTTAACATGTTGATGGAGAAAATTATTGTCTTGCTAGTGCAAGCATTCAAATATTTTGATGGCTAGAGGAAGAAACACATTCCTAAAGTGTTGACTTCACAATTGAACTCGTGTTTGACATGGGTTACAATTGTTGTGACCATGTTTTGAAAAATGACAACTCTTGAAATTAAATTGGTTTAAATAAGATCAACAATGATGACAATAGTTAGAATACAAACACCATTTGAAAAAAGAAAAAAAGAAAAAAACATAATATCAACTTGTCAACACAAAAAAATCGAGAGAAAAGCAATAGCAAAACATGATTGGTCATATGAAACATAAAACCCAACATCTTTGACAATGAAAACAAAGGCGTTAGAGAGATACAACAAAGGCATTAGAGAGATACTTCAATTAGTGTAAAAGATTCAAAAGGGTACCCAATGACGTCCTTTGTATTAGGAAATGGGTGGAAGACAGCCTATTCTGCCAAGTAAGCACAAGCATTTCCGTCAAAGTGCACACCTGGCAAAATCTGCCTTCTATGGCTATCATTAAATAGCAAGTAGGTTGCTGACGAGAAAAGGTCGGTAGCAAATTCGGCCTTAGGGGGCCATCTCCTTCCCAATATGACCATTGGACAAGTCCCTAAGTGCACTCTCTAGTGAAGGTGGAGCACACTCCTGGCAAAATCGGCCTTAATAGGGGGCACTTAATTGATATCTTGAAGTAGGTAGCTACTTGGAACCGGGTAGGTTGCTAAGGCGCGGGGGGGTGTATAGGTGGCAAAATCAACCTCAAGGGCCGGGCCTTACGGCCTCCAATATGGCCGTTGGGGACCAGCGGACGGTGGCCCCCGGGGGGTAAATCTGTTGGCCCTGGCTAATTAAAGAGATAGAGAGAAAGGGCGTATGTGTGTGGACTTTTGGGGTGCTATTTATTTTTGGAATGCCAGCCCACCCATCCAAACACTAATATCAAGCTTATTTAGGGTGCTTAACTTCATAAAAATAAAACGTGTTCCCATCCCAGGGAGGCGGCACCTACTTCCTCCTGCACACAAAAGTCAGATTCTTCATCCAAAGTCAGGTTCTTCATCCCTTCGGACCACCGGGTGGGGTTACTTTTTAAACATGCAGGAAAATGACATGATTATTATCAATTTTCTTTCCACAGCAAACGGACGGATGTGGTTATACAAAATGTGGATGAAGATTGGCCCGGGGTGTAGGCGCGGGGGAGAGGCTCCAGCGAGCTTTGCAAACGCTCTCTCCCCATTGTGCCGTGTTTTTTGGCGAGGTGTTTTTGTTCCGTGACGGGGGAGGCGAAGGGGACGAGACGGGACGGGACGGGAAGAGTGTTATTCGTTGTCTTAGCCATAGCCGTCGTTGGATCGATCGTTTGCGTTGTGGAGTCTCTCTTTCTTTTGTGTGTACACTAGAACTTGCGCATTCGAGGTCCAGGGATATTCCTGTGCGATCGGATCGGTTTTGTGGAGGGAAGGGAGGGGGACGGGGGGGTTAGCGGGAAGGTGGTAAGGCGACGGAAGTGAAGTGCCGTGGCGATTTACGACAAGCGCATTAGAAAGGACCAGGTTCGTAGTTCTGAACCGATCTTTTGCCTGCTGCCTTTTCTTTTGTTGAAGAATGTGTTTAGTGCATTGCATTTTTAGTTTTTTTATTTTTTTCTTTTTTTGGTTTGGTTTGGTATATTATCGGCGGTATCATCTGCGATTGCCGTTTTCTTAGCGGTTTGATGTGTGTTTCATTTTCCGAGAGAGATCGTTCCCATTCTGACTGTGCTTTCACGTGCAGGAGTTTTTCTTTGCACGGCTGCACATCTAATAAGGTAGCAGGAAGATATTGAAGCTGTTGTTGTGCTTGGGAAGTGGCAGAAAGTGCACCAATAAATTTGACGTCAAGAGAGCGCAAGCCATGGCAGCAGGAGCAGTCAGAGCCCGGGCTGATTATGATTATCTCATCAAGTTGCTTTTGATTGGAGACAGCGGTAAGAAGCCATGGCTTGTCTATGTGTTGCGCTATCCATGGTTCGCGGACTCTTTGTGCTGACCTAAAGAGTCACCCGCTACGAGGATTTGAAGGGGAGGTTCATATTCCCTCATGATGAAAGGGCCAAACATTTGGCAGATCCATATTTTTTCACCCCGTGTCTCTTGGCCATCCAGCAGTGGAGACTGAAAAGTGTTTAGCGTTTGCTTCATTGCAAGTCGTTGGTTAGTTGTGGTCAGAGAATGATCCGGATTGTAAGAGTAAGATGCATACCCTGCATGGTACATAGCAAGAACGAAATTGCACTCGGGGATTCTCCATGTCTTTTAACCTTGGCAACTTTCATGTTAAGCTTGATTCTTCAACAAAACAATATAAAGTGTCAGTAAAGGTTAAGGGTTTTTTGTACACAGTTACAGTGGCCTAAAGAGTTTTGTTGCTGTATGTTCACATCACTAGGCTTTTTCTGGCCTTGACATGTATTTCAGCAATTTGACAGTATTCGAAATCCTATGCGAGTTTGATAGTTTCCTGAGTGTCAGCTAGGTCAGAACTCTAGGTTTTCTTCCTCTGTTCATTAGGGTTTTCTGAGTGCATTTGGAGACTAGTCAGGTTAACTGTGTGTGACATGTGGCAGGTGTTGGGAAGAGTTGTCTTCTGCTACGGTTTTCTGATGATTCTTTCACAACAAGCTTCATCACAACCATAGGGCAAGCCCTCATATCTTGCTAATGCATTTGATGCTAAAACTGAAGAACTTACAACCCTGTTGACACATGAAGAAATTTGCATGACCTTTAATTTGGCTTCATCTTATACTGAATCCCAGAAAGAAAAGACTTGAGGGTCAAGTGCCATCCAGTATGATCAGCAGACTTTGAGAGTTATCACAACTTCATCTTTGTTTCTTTGCAGGATTGATTTCAAAATCAGAACCATTGAGCTTGATAACAAGCGCATAAAGCTTCAGATATGGGATACTGCTGGTCAAGAGCGTTTTCGCACAATCACAACAGGTTGCTCAACTTTCTGTAGCTTCATGATTTGGAGTCTATTGTACAGTTTGTGTCTCACTGTTCCAGTATGTTGACATTACCTGGAAGCTGCTTATCCTGTTCATATGATGTTTCAAATAGTGTTTGGAGGAGGGTTTGTGCAGAGCACAGTTGTTACCTTATATTGTCTCTCTAGGCTCGTTGCAGACCTACTTGTACTCTCTGGGTGCTGGCAATAATTTATACTGGATATGCATCCCAGCAAGTAGTGTGTCATGTTAAAGTGATTTGATGGTCGCTTGATGAGGATTTGAAACAAACATTGACAATTCATCTTGAAGATGCAACACAAAAGTGCACAATAATGGTTCAGTTCTACATGCATTTGTTCTGATGACTTAGATGTGGTGCAGCTTACTATCGTGGTGCAATGGGCATCCTGCTTGTCTATGATGTTACAGATGAATCCTCTTTCAACAGTATCCATCTCCAGACTGGTTTTATTTGCTGCCACAGTCATGCTTGTCTAGCAGTTTTGATTTGCTCCATGGCTCAGTTTATTGCATCATAGAAACCTTTCACAGTATCAATTTCCACTGTGGTAGGGAATTGGCAACACTGGACCTTGACAAGGGTTCCTCTTGCAAATATTACTCTTGTGCTCTGTGATTCTAGTGAGTATTTCCCCTTGACCTGGTTGCTATCAGATATCCGCAATTGGATCAGAAACATTGAGCAACATGCCTCTGACAATGTGAACAAAATTCTTGTTGGCAACAAAGCGGACATGGATGAGAGCAAAAGGGTAGGTACTCTGGTTTTAGTCATGTGTGTTTGTGATTGTTCCAATGCGAGGTTGAGTTTTACATGAATGAGGTTCAGTTGTTGGGGTTAACTCTGGCAAATACTGTTACTTGATGTTCCACGTATCTATGTCAAGATATTAGATAGGATTTTGGATGGTTTAAAAGGTCTTTGAAACTGAGTTGCTTCTACTGAGAGCAGTTTTGCATTTGCAGGCTGTGCCAACTGCAAAGGGTCAAGCTCTTGCAGATGAGTTTGGCATCAAATTTTTTGAGACTGTAAGTGACTCCTCAAGTTTCATGTTGGCTGATACCTTGCATTGCATAAAGTTAGGTGTATATTCTCAGAAGACCAAGTCTGTTCTTGCCAAATGACATGTCAACTTAAAATGAGAACTTGCCAACTTTTGCATCTGGTCAGATGTCTGTTTCTTGAACAACCACGCGAAACAGTATGTCCTGTTATTATTTGGGGCACTTGTAGGGTTATCTGAATTTGATTGCAGTTGTGCCAGGAAGCCTGTAATTGAGAGTATGGTGCATGCCAACTTTTCGAGGTTGCCCTCATGTATCTTCCAAGATAAGTCTGTGTAAAGTCTGCCTGATCTGACAGCAAGCATTGATCTGAGAGTTGTCGAAAGTCATTTGTCCAACTTTTGCTTTGGTTGATCTGACCATGAATGCAGAGTGCCAAAACAAACATGAATGTGGAGGATGTTTTCTTCACTATTGCAAGGGACATAAAGCAACGATTGGATGAGACTGACTCAAAGCCAGAGGTAGAACCTAGTCCCTTGAATATGGTCTCAGATGTCTGACTTTCACATGCTGTCTGGTTTAGGATCCTTTCAGTTCTTGAACCACAGAGGATCTTTTTCTGGTATGATTTCTGCTTTCTGCATCTTACTGATTCTGGCTGCCATTGGAGTAGATTCAAGCTACTTTGCTAACATTGTGGATCACCTGGTCCATTGCAGCCATCAAACACCAAGAAACCAGATGTGGTACTTGGGCAGAACCAGGTGAAGCCAAAAGCTGTATCTAGTTCATGCTGCACCTAGTTGGGCGCCTTGCAAAGTCTGGACCTGGAGGTTGGAGAATTGAAGTCGAAGGGAAGGATTCTGAAGTGCTTGCATGTGGGTTTTCTCCATTATAATTTGCAGCAACTTAGTAGTTCAAGGATTTTTATGATGTTATTGCTTTCAGGAGACAGTTGCTTAGTATTGCTTTTGGACTGATCTCAAATTTGTAAGGGATATAAGCTTGAAGCTCTTACAAATTGTGAAGTTTAGAGAGTGAGTAGAACCTAGACAAGGGTTTTCATGAGTTTCCTCGATTGGTCTTTTCCTCATAACCCCCTATTTCTTTTATTTTGCTGATTCTTTTGCTTTGGCTCATTTAAGTAGAACAAAGGAAAGAGCGTGTCCCTGTCTTTTAGCTTGATGTGTGGACATCTCCTTGGTTGTGAGTGTCGTAAGTTGAGCAAGCTCAATTCAAGGGCAAAGGATGTAATTACTCACAGATGCAAAAGGTATAAAGACATTCAATTGGTCAGATTTGTGGCTCAGGTACACAAGACAATATATAAATCATAGTACTATGATCTGTTTCTATAAACTTTGTAGTGGTTGTGATTGTGCACAAGACATAATAGGTACAAGCCCTTGAGTCCTACCAATGAGATCAAAGTATCATGCGCATATTTAAGGTGATTTTTTGGGGTTTGGCGTGTAGATATTTGAGGTGCTATTTGTGTGGCTTGGCAAGTCAAGATTGTAATGAGTTTTAATACCTAATTTAAGATTTGTGTAGGAGCTCAGGGACCAGGGTGCAGTAGGTTGTATGAAATTTATGTGGACCTTATGATTGGCAGGAAAATAACTTACAACTTCTGCATATGAAATTGCAGGTTTGAAGGTATGTAAGCAACTCCGTTTTGATCTAAGGTTTCTCTAACTGCTTGCCTTTTGAAAAGAAAGGGAAAATAAATAAGTAGAATGCTCATGATTTTCAGTAGAATTTCATTTAATGCATCTTCAACATGATCTCATAGTTTCGGATCAAAATTTGTTTTTCTGACTGATTTTCAAAAAAACATTTAAAGTATCTTTGATCGAATATATCATTTTTACACTTCACTTCATATATATATAACATGATTAGAATGAAATAATTATGTGCATCTCTTACATATGTATATCCCTATGTATGTGTAGTTTTTTTTTATTGTGATATACTTTCTAGAAATGGTTGAGATAAATTCATTACCTTAAAACTACCTCATTTAAATCATATTATTTATTTTCAAATTTAAAGATAAGTACTTAAAATAGTTTAAGAATAAAAATGTATCAAATCATAAACATATTTTAATGAGTTTGGCTTGAGGTGCACATCAATTAAATTCCCAAATTTCTGGACTAGGTATGAACCTAATTTCTCATATATTTTACCTTGCTTTTCACACATACTTCTGCAATATGGTGAATGTTTTTAATGTATGATCTATGTGATCCAATTTAATATATAAGTTAATGTGAGCAATGGAAATTAATGAACAATTGTCAAATTCAAGTTGTGACATGGCATATAAATTTATTAATTCAATATGCCTCAACTTACCTTTAAACATATTTGCACTAATTGTAATAGTTTTTGCATCTACATTTATCTTTTAAATGTGTATTCCAAGGTTGAAGGTAGTAGTAAGGAGTGAATGAATGCATGTTGCCAAGAATAGTTTTTCAAACTTTTAGAAACGAGTGTTCTCCTCTCCTATGACCCCGAAACCCTTTGATTAATGACACATTTGTAAATGTGTGCATTAAGCTAACACCTAACATCCATTTGAGGAAGTTTGAATCAGAAAAACAATAACAAAAAAATTTGGATGGAAATTTACATTTAAGCAATAGACAATTTTTGTTTGATTGAAATCAATAATTTTCACATGGTTTCATTAGAGGCACCTTGTATTGGAATATTACAAATGTATTCTTTGAATTACAATATTCACAATCTTCCCTTGCAAATTATAACATTGATGGAAGCTAGAACTTAATGTTTTTCAAATAACTAGGTGGATCATTATTGTCACTATCTCTCATGTGTTTTGTGTGTTGATTGCTTGAAACCATAAAATACAAAGTTCCATGTTGCTTTCAAACTTAAATTTTTTACTTGACTCTTCAATAGTAGAACATTGTAGGTCTTCAAAAGCAGAATTTTGGTATTTTTTTCTTGAAAATAGTCCACTCCAAAATGCTTTGGTCATCCAAACAATCAATAGCAAGGATGCCATGAGGGGCAAATTAACAAGGATGATGTCAACTACATGGTGCCTCTTCCCATCAACAAGATTTGAATGCCAATCAAAGGTGAACATGTAAACAAATCAAGAAGTAATATCATGATCGAGCTACATGTAGCATTGATTGAAGGGTTATTGCTGAAATCAATCCTTACATACTCATGGAATCAAAACCTCAAGCAAAAAATAACATCAATCTCTGTGAGGGGATGTCAGAATTCCTTTATCCCAATTCATATATCAAGCATTTGGATGCAATAAATTCGTAAACGCTTCATTTTCAAGTTCTGAATTTACATTTAAATTGTCACAAGATTGGAATAACTTCATAAGGGTGATGTTGTGCTTACTAGTGGCCAGAGATTATAGTGGCTTCAAGATTTCTGGTTGTGATCTTGAACTGCATTTATAAAGCTGACTCTCAGGGATGACTTTCAAGGATGCCAAGTTACTACTGATTTGTGGCAGTACTACTGCTCCTCTGCCCATGGTTGGAGATGGGTTTTTCTTTGGAGGTCAACATAGATCATGATAGACAGTTTTAAATATCACAGGGAAAATATCTGGGAGAACAAGCTTTGTGGTTTCAGATTCTTGCCAGTAAAGTGGTACACAATCACATTCAGATCCTGAGCTCCCAAGAAGGGAGAGAGCAGGGTTTAAAGGGCAGGAGCCTGTTTATCAGTCAAGCTCCAAGAGTTCTACTTATAGAGATGGAGGAGTCTAAGTCATTCAAATAACACAAACAAGACCCATCTGCCCATCAGGACATGGGAGGTGAAGTTTCTCAGCATGTGAGTCAACAGGGCTCATCAAGTTTCTATATAACAATCACCTCTGGAGCTCTAAACCCTAAACCCTACACACTCTATTCCAGAAAAAACAATGGTGTCAAAGCAAGTCAAGTGTTGCAGGTTTCAACTGGATTGTCTTCAGGAGGAGGCACCTAACCAGCAAACTATGGCAGTCTAATGACATTGCAGACTGCAAAAGAGTGAGTGGGCACAAAGTAACTCTGCATGAGGACCCAGGTCTATGCAAACTGGAGTCCAAACAAGTGCCAGCACAAATTATTGAACCAAGTAGGTACTAGTGGTAATTTTCAAACAGGAGACCAACCCTGTTTACAGAGTGAAACGATTAAGGTAGTCTGGATCTCGCTTAGCCTTATCCTGAAACTTCTTGAACCACCGATTCAAGATATCCATGGGAATGAGAAGTTTATCACCCTCAACAGTACAAAATGACTGCATAAAATTGAAAAGGTTTTCACCCACCTTCAATGCCAGCTCCTCAATACGTTTCTGTTGTCCAACATTCAACATGGGAAGAGTCAACAGATCTTCAATTGAGACTCCTATTTGTGCTGAGAGTGGTGGTGTCCCAACACCAGTCAGAAGCATTTGACCATTATTTGCCACAGTAGTAGGCCACAGTAGCGGAAATACAGCTGATGGGCATGCACTGTGGACTGCACCTCGGTACTCATATTGAGATCCAGGGGATTGGACATACACAGCCAGGGCCTTACCAGCTGGTAATGCCAGTTCATTTAGCAAAAATATGCACATTTCCTTCACTTGGTCATATGCCTCACCTGGCTCCCATCCAATCATTTGCAACACAAGTATAAAGATTTGCAACAAATACAAAAGCAAATTTTTTTTGAGGTCTATGGACAGCACATCATCATACATCATGGGCTACATATGTAGAACATGCAATTTCTCAAGCAGCTAGGATACAACCTTCTTTTCAGCTCGACATCCACTATTTTAGTACAATGGAAGGAAGAGACAACGGCTGCATTACTTCTCTTCACTGTTCCGACAAATGTCTCTCATACATTGCCAACCCAAATCATAAATATGTCAGCACTCCATGTAATCTAACTTGATAACATCAATTTTACAATAACCTTGCAACAGCTGTAGGCAAATTTTGTTCCAAGTTCATCACAGTTCTGCTTCTCACCAATATTTTGTTGTTGCAATTAGGGTTTAACTACAAAGCCATGTCCTTCCATTACATAGTTGTTTTGGTAGTATGAGAACCTTATCCCAAGAGTACAGCTACCCTTTTCACAAATCTTTTGTTTTTGGCAATTAGGTTTTAACTACCAACCCATTCCTTCTATTACACAGCTCCTGCAGTGGTAGAATAAGAGTCTTGTTCCAACAGCACAGCTCCCCCTATCACCAAACTTTTGTTTTTGCAATTAGGGTTGAACTACTAACCCATGTCCTTGCATGACACAATTGTTGCTTTGGTAGTACCTATGAGAGTTTACACAATTGATAGATAATAAAAAGTTGGCATGCAAGAAACAAAATTCCCGTATATATATCTCAGTCCCTTTGTTTTTCGGTTTTGGGGTGGGGGGGGTTGATTCATCAAATGCTAATCTTAAGAGCTGGAATTTGGAGGCTTACCTACAAAGTAGTTCATGTCAAGTACCCAACGATGATCATCAACTTGTGTAAAAGTTGATATGTCCAGTGGGAAGCTCCGATTTGGAAATAAAACTCCAAACATCCTGAGAAGATTGCTCCAGTGCAAGAAAATTTTTACAATAAGGAAGCAAATCAACAAGAAGCATCTGCAAAGGCAGGCTCTTTCTCTTCTTCTTCAATCTGTACACACAAGACTTATACAACTTCCTGTTGAGAAATACATTACATCTGCAAAAATCAAATTCAGGACCATTTCTCGCATTTCAGCTGCAATCAGATGATCCCAACAATAATCCCAAAAATAGTACTGGTTGTGCAGGATCTACTAACCCTAAAACTAAGCTCATTTCTTTTTTTCCTTTAAATTTTTGTTTTAAAAAATATATCGTGGCAGGGCTCTTTGCCAACAACTAGATTTTTCCAAAAAAAATTCTACAAAAAACATCACCCCACTCTAGGACTTAGAGTAGGGTGATGCACTGGCAGCAGCAGGGCATTATACGATGTACACTGGGTGCAGCTTCCGAGGTTCGGGCTGCACCCGAGGTTCAGGTTGTAATGCCCTAGCTGTCTGGCATAATGAACAAAGTGCACCAGTATGGTCAGTCCTCCTGCCTGCTTGTTTCCTTGGCCTGCATCCAGTAGGCCAAACAAACCTTGAAGGCATGGGGGACATAGTACATTTCTTTAGGTCAAGCCATGGTGGAAAAGTACTTTCAACACCAGGCCCGTTCCACATAGGAATGTGATGAGCAATTGTTGTCCTGCTAGGTGACAATGACAAAGAAAAACCCCCTAAATAAAAATCAAGGATGGGAACCCTTCCGGCAAAAGTACAAGGCAATGAGAACACAAGTAGACACAACCTAAAGAGAAAACAAAAGCAAACAATCAATAGAAATGAGGTAAAGACCCTATGCAAAGAGAACTCATGATTATGAAATGATAATCAACGATAACAAAAAAAGACCTAAGATGAAAGAGCTATCTTTTGCCACAAATTGGCTAGTGACAAAGGTGCATTCAGTATGATGTGTGAAAGAGATGAGGAACTTCGACCAAGTGCAACAACCCATTGAATAATCATTATGGCTTGTGCATGTTGCAAGGTTATGGACACGCATTATTTATAGTAAGAAACAAACATCAAGGGGATTAAAAAAGACAATTAATGACATGCGATAGTGGTTTGTGCACAAGTAGTCAATAATGAATGAAAACACCCAAACATCTCAATAGCAAGGGGAATGAAGTCATTGTTTGGTGCTCATTTAATGTATGATCATGTCTTTTCATGAGCAACCATCCTCATTGCATGTGTTATTGTCGTTAATGTTCATTGCACCATATTTGTGCGAATCAATTCAACAATGATAATGTCCATAAAGGTCCAAAAACCATCTCTAGTGATAAAAATATCCACTGATCATTGGGTGTGGTGAGGAAAAAAGTGTGAAACCTCCCTCTTAACATGTGTTCCATTTTCTAAAGCAATAGATGTTACAATATTCCGAAGTGTATCATGGGTTGTTGTATGTTCATTCCCATAAAGACATCGAAGCAAATGGGTACCTAAATCGTCAATGATATGACCACATTAACACCATGAAAGATGGACCACCATAAGATGTGGCAAGCCAAGACAAGTAAGTAGTGTTGTAAGGAAGTGGGATGGGGATAGACGAAAGGTACGTGTCATAGGAAAAACTAATAACCAAGTGCCAACCCAAGGATGCTAATCTACAAGCTTGCAAACATGAACATGAATAGGTGAACATGAGCATGACTAAACCTTATTTACAATATTTTGTTCATGTCAACAAAATATTAGGAAAATATTCTTTGACATTAAGGAAAGAAATTTTTGTTGATGTGGATGAATCTTTTGCCACGTGTCCATGGATGAATGATCTTTATGGATGAAATTACAGATGAAACATGGATAAACTTTATTATGAATGTTGCCAACAAACGTTATTTTTGTGAAAAATTAAACAAAAGAAACAAGGTTGAAACAATTTATGTTGGTTTCTTTCAAAACAATTTGACACATGAAATGTTTAAATCACACTCCAAAGTCATAATTCATATTTCCTTAATATGAAATATATTCAAGTTTTACATCATTTATACCATACATAATGTTAGATTAAATCCCATAGACCCACCAAAAGGTATGTGCCAATCCAAACATTATGTGTTCACCACCAAGAGGCATGTGCTTATTAGAAACAAAGATAATATGAAACAACCCACGACACTTCACATTGCCTACGCTAGTTCAAGTTATTTTATATTTTTGTTTACTCTCTCAACCTCTTGCATCTAACACCATTCTTGCTACTTGCAGAATCAAATTGCATTTTTCTTCTTTTATTACTAATTTGCCCGATCTATATAACAAACTTTCATTTTATAATGGCAAGAGGAAAATTGCCACCAATTTTCACACTAAACACATTGGAATCAATGATTGAATATACATTAATCTTAAGCATAATGGATAGAATATGTGAGATAACAACAAAACCTTAGCAATATCCAAAAAATGACACTTGGTTGTTCCCCCTTCAACATTTGCTAGAAATCAAAACATGGGGAATATAATGGAAAAGAACAATTAACAAAACAAATGAATGGGCAGTGTGGCGATGGGGGAATGGGCAGCGTGGTGATGGGCAAATGTGAAGATAGATAAAGGAAGTTTTACATTACTAAAATAAATTACAAACATTCCGAAGGAGGATATGGAAGACTACCATTGGGCAATATTTACACATGCCATGGAATTTTTTAAAGAATGCACAAGTTTGAATAAACCAATTCTAGAACATTTTTTCACAAGTTCATTCAACAATTTGTTGGCAAAGGATTTAGTAACCCTTGTGAATTTGCTATCAATAGAATTTTTGAAACCCCGAAAACAACTTTATGCAACTCCAAACAAGCGAACTTGGTTACCACAGGATTTAAAAAACAAAGTTTTAAAACAATCAGTGAATTGTCGAATGACAGGGCTAGCCTCAAAACCATGAAATGTGTATGATAGTCGAAAAAAATGATGGATCAACAACTAAAGGAGAAAAAATAATAACATTGTTTGCAATAAATTGTGGAATAATACAAGTGTTAAAATGAATAGTGGTTGAAGTTGAACACCAAAATTGTTTATTGAAAAAATTGAATGTTAATGTTGAGACTAAGAGTCTTAAAAAAATGACAAACAACCACCAAAAACACTCACGAACACCGCCATATTTGGATATGTTCTTGATGGTAAAAATAAAAGATTTTAAAATTGTAGATGTAAAGATGCAAGCAGTCATTGAGTAATGGGGCATAGTGATGACATTCTTGGTGCGAGAATGTTATGGAAGCCCAAAGAAGCAAGAATTTTAAAGAATTTTATAGATCAACCAGTGTAATTTAGTAAACATTCGCAAGTGAAGAATGTTATGACAAGGTGCTAACTGAAGAATTTTAAAGAATTTTAATGTGCAAAATGAAGAATGTCATCACTAGGTAATGGGGATCTAATTGTTTGCAAGATTATAAGATATATGAGATGATGATGAAAATGTTTATTACAAAGTTTTTAAGTAATTAGCCATGAAAACAATTTATAAATATGAAGGATGTTCACATGGAAATGGACAAAGCCATCAACCCAGCCATGTGGATTTCACAAGGTGAAAAATGCACTAAATTAAATACCTCCAATATGTGTAATCTCTAGTTCCAAGATTTATAATACACATCAACTAAAATATATACATGTTTAGATTGTTCACATGATTGTTTAATTACTTTCACTGCATAGTTAAAGACCTCTTGTACATCCAAATATCAATCGAAGCTTGGAAAATGTTTTGAGTGTTCCACACTTGATATGAAGGTCTATGCAAAAATGTAATGAAGTATAGGAATAATAGTTGCTAGAGGACATGAATTGGACACATGGCATGTAAACAAGAATGCAAACAAAACATGGCATGAAGCCACATCATGCCCAAGGGGCAGTGAAGTGATCACAATTACTTATTACACACACCACACATGACACCAATAGGAAACATAGTTGTTCTACCAATTATAAATGTTTTAGTGTAGTCAATCCCATTTAAATGGTCCAAAGAAAGTTAGACAATTTTCAAGAGGCCATTGAATACAATAATTGAAAAGAAACCTTATAAAATCCTAAACTTTGGGAGATGTTTACAACTTTGTAACTTTCATGAATAAATTTTAGTATCTTTCGGTGAGTTTCCAAGTAATAATCAAAGAAAAAAGTTATAAGTTGAATTACTCATTTGCACAATGTCACAATATCCATATCCTAGGCATTCTTGTTGAACACCACAGGATTTGAAGGTTGAACATTTTTACCCATTAGTAGAAAGAAAGAGAGTTGAAGATTATAGATGCAAAGTTCCAAGCAAAGGTTGGGTATTGGGCATCTTCTAACCACTTGTAGGATTACAAGAGATATGGGATAATGATAAAAATGTTTTGCCCAAAGTTTCTGAACAACTTGTGACAACATCTTAGAGACAATCCATGGCCAACACACTCAACAAATCAAAATTATAGAATGCAGTTTCACAGGCAATGTGACTACTTGTTCAGATTTCAAGCTAAGAGAATAAGCAAATCAATCTTGCTAAGAAGGTGGTCGAGGAATAATTTTGACATTGAAGACGATGCATATGAAACACTAGTACTCGCTTACAACAGAAAGTTGGATCTTCCAATATTGACTAGTAGTATTACTAGAAGCAATGTGGAACAGGAAAGCTCCCCACCATACCTAAAAGATGTAGTGACATATTCAAAAGAGGAGATAACAAATTTGAAGGACACTAATTTAACGGCTACACCATAGTCCGTAATGGGTTCCAATGAACTGAATGACCCACCAATGGCACCCAACTTGGCTTAATATGTCTGGAACAAAGTTTGGCAACGCCTTTAAAATTGGTAACAATTACAAAGACTAGTAAGAAAACAATTTTGAAAAATTGTGTGTAATAGTTAATAAGTCTTTGTAGACAAGGAACAAGTTATATTTTGTATGAAATGCTTTTGGAATTGATATGCATTTTTTAATTAATAGAGTAATATGTTTATTATCTTTGAATAAGACATTTGTGGGAAAAAAAATTGTAAAAAATGCATAGGTTAATTAAAGTAGATAATATTATGGTTTCAAAATGGGTGTCACATTTTGAAATATTTGACAAAAGTGATATCCCAAATTTTTCATTTCATTTCCTCTATAATAAAAAATGATTTGAAATAATTGAATGTCATGTATAAGGAACAATAAGGCATTGCATGAATAATAACAGAAAATAAATAAAAAGCCTAAGAGGATGAGCCAACTTTTTAAATGACAAAAAATGTAAACAAAATATATAATGATAGACATGCATCCAAACTTCACAAAAATGTTAAAATAATTATGAAGAATCCTTTAAAATTACTGCATTGAATCTTTAACATTTGACCTCAAGCTACCCTTTGTAATCAATTATCATAGAAGACAATCAAATTGAATGGGAAAACCACTTTAAACCAAGATAAAACTCCATTGGAAAAGAACTAATAATGGGAGGAAATCAAATATGCATTTGTAACAACTTTGACCATTGAAAAGATGGAAGAACATTGCTAAAAGAGTTAAAAAACATTCCACAAGTTTAATCAAGATAACTATGAAAACAATTGGCTGAGATGTTGCAGTCCTATTATGAATGCCTTTAAACAATAAATCTAAAAAGTTAAAATAAAAAGGATGAAATAATAAAACCCACGCAACACTCTCAAGATGTGTATCAAGTAATGAAGTATTGTATAAAAAGAAATAAACTTGTTTTTATCAGCTAAAACCAGGTTGAATGTCTAGGTGAAATCATTAATTTATTAAAAATTCTACATTTGGGATTTTAAATGCAAGTAAAGGTAGCCATTGTATATAAATACCATCATTGAAAAACACTCTCTTCATTTTTTAACAAATGATCTATATTTCAATATTAATTATGTAACAATTGACATCCATATTTGAATATTTGTGTAGAAATTGAAAATGAGTTCAAGGAACATATCAAAGAATTCAATAATTTGGATAATTAGAATGCCTCCTGCTAATAGAATGACCTTGTTGTTTCAAGCACTAAACGAGGAGGAATTAAAAGAGTATTTCATTTTGCTTCAGAGCTTAGATTGTAATGAAAATGCTGGATTATAAAGTAATAAGGAGGATCAATATTCACATATGAAGATTTTGCAAAATGGGAAATCAAATATCATAGAGGACTTAGAGGAACAATTTAATGAAACCATTTATTTAATCCTAATAAAAAGTGCATAAGAGAAATTGTTATAACATGGGATAGAAAATAGAGTTGATGAATTCCTTGAAGTTGACTAGGAATCACATGCTCTACTTGATAACATTTTGCTCAAGGGATGAAATGCTAATCATTACAAAGAGTGATATATAGAATTAAGGACAAACTAACAATGTATTGAAATTGTGTGGTGGAATATAAATAAAAATATGAAATGCACTCAACATTAAACTCTTTTTGTATTAGACTCTTTTGGTACTCCATTAACAACTATGGAATACTTATCCATTATTAGAGTTAATTTTATAGTACTTCTGAACTTGTTGCAAAAGAAAGTTATATTTGAAACTATTTTAAGTTTTCATTGTCGTGAGCAGAACTTTTCAAATTGCTTGAAACATAGTTTTCCTCACATCTTGTTGATTTATCTCCAAATTTTATAACTTGCAAATGTATACTAATAAAATAGTTGTTTGATCAAAAAAATCAAAACCTATCAAAATCCTTTAAAACATATTTACAAGAATATAGTTATGAAAGAGAGAGGCTAGATGCATAAGATGCACAAAAGAAGAGTTCTTGAAAATTTCCTAAGTGAAATGACTCAAAACATTGCCACTCTAAAAAGAAAAAAAGAATGAAAACTAGTTACTCCATTTAGTACAAGTGCAATATAATCAAAGGCATAAGGAATCCAAAAACGTTTTAGACATTAGTTTCTCTCACTTCGTCATCAATGAATATCTCAACACCAACATGGTAACAAGTCCTAGGCTCTGAAGATGGGGGGATGGAGCATAGGTATACCAATGCAAGGTGTAGATGCCTTGGCATAAGAAGGCAAGATAAAGTTTTGATGAGAACTATGAAGAAAATAAAGATGAACAAAGAATGGCACATTGCATCTTTTCGATCAAATGACCTTTTTGTAGATAAAAACCAAAACATTAGAAAGAGGTAAAAACATTAACATAATTAAGATGCATAAGTAAAAGGATGTGGCTATACTTAAACACAATCAAGGTTAATTCTGGTTTTTTTCGTGATGGGGAAATTGTCATCAAGGTTGAAGACATGCCAAACAATAGTTTCACCTAAGTTTACATTCAAAAGTGGCTTTAGAACTTCATCAAATATTTATGAATAAGCCTCAAGTGCAAAGATGGGCCTCCCCAACGCCTGACAAGCACAAATACTATTCCATGTAAAAACCATCGAATATAGAAGTTAAATATAGATTAGATTGTAAAATTAACTTGGAATTGGAGATAATTAGAAAGGGATGAATGCAAATACATGTCCCATAATTAAAGTCCATAATTGCAAAGTTTGGTGGCAAGCAAACATTGATGAAAGCCTACAATGTGATTACATGGAACTCCTTTTCCACCTTGAAAGCTTGTCCAATTTAGGATCGTGTCATTGAAGTCACATTGATGTAGTTGTAAAGGACATCCTTAGCCTCAAGATTAATACCCCTCTCAACCAATTCGATAAAAGGGGCGGAGAATTGAAACCTCGAGGAAAACATGACACATGTAACTGGATCTTTCACAAAAAGGTGACACAGCTTACAAGAGTCTACAAGAAAAAGGCAGAATTCATGTTAATTTTAAATTTAAAAAAAATGTAGAATGCAAAAACATATGGATAAAGTAAGTTTTGTGGTACTTGAGAAGATGGATCCTTGCTACTCATTTGGGGGCTTGAATTCACAACAATCCACTTCATGCAAACCTTCGACTAGTAGCTTTCAAAGAAGGAACAAATCTCCTTCAACATGCGCGAATCATCTACATGCATGATAATGATGACCCCTCTATCAAATAAAAATCTATTAACAAAAACCACAACGGATTCAATGAAATTATCCACGTGTTTGTTCCATTAAGGAATGAAGGAGAACAACTTAGAGACGTGTGGAATTAAGAGATTAGATGGTACATATGCTAGAACAAGGTCGACCTTGTTCTTAGAAGACACTTGAATAATACGAGCATTTACAAGAAGATTAGACCAAATGAATGAAAAAATCATTTAGGATTAATCCAATTAACATAAAAAGAGAAATAAAAAAGGATGAATATGAAAAAGTTGTACATAAAGTTGAACTAAATTTTTGGCATTCAACTTTTGATGGTGAAAGTTGAAGATTCAGAACATTGGGCTCTTGGTCCTCAACTTTCAACACGAAAAGTTGGAGACTAAGGTGTGAGTGTTCTTGGATTTCAACTTTCAATGCCAAAAGTTGAAGACCAAAAGTCAAGTGCTCTTGGTCTTCAACTTTCGGTGTAGAAAATTAAAGCCCAAGAGCTTTTTGTAGTGACATCCATTCTTGGAAAAAATAATTTGGTTTGAACACAAGTTGCCTGAAAAACCTAAATCCAAAATCATAACATCAAACTATGTTAGGAAATACCTCCTTCATGAAGTTTGTAATGCTTAAATGCTCAGGTGGCCATACCTGAGTTTGGATTTGGGATGTAAGAATAGATGCCCAAGACACATTCATCATTTTTACAATTGGAAGGTAATCCACATAACTAGAAATCAATAAAGGAATGAGCAATGGAATTCTCTTCCTGATACTTGATGTTCCTGCACCAAGGGTAGTCTATTCCTATCGTCTTCTCCAACATTCTTGTTGTGGAGAACAAAACTTCTAGACATATGGAGTTGCATCATCTACCTTAGTTGGGATTGTCTGAATGGAACTCACTAAAACTTCCTGAAAAGATGCAACGACCAAGCCAAATTTTATTTCTCTCTGGGATTGAGTGGGAACATCTTCCTTGTCTTGCATCTTTGATCCGGATTCTTGAACCTGTTTCTTTCCCCTTCTTTTGCCCCCCTCCAATCTCTTCTTGATTGGTGTCTCTTTCTTTAAGGCTCCAAGTCCACGAAGAAATCCAAGTTCATGTTTTTTTCGAATTTCAAACACTAATCTAGGAGTGTTTTTTTTAAGTAGTCAAGATACTAAGCACAATCCAAGAGATGTGCAAATGTCCAATCTCTCAACATGTCCTTCCTATACATTGTGCTATATGTTTTTGGATCTCTCCATATCTCAAGGAAACTTAAAATCTCATATGGCCCCCCTCTAGAAAAGGACAAAATGGAAACACCTATAGTGTTTAGAAAATAATACAAATGTTAGTGGCAATGAAAATCAAGATGACATTGGAAGATTAATTTGCACTTGACAATGGATAATATGAATGTGGAATGGTTGGATTATAAATCACCTATAAACAACCCATTTAAGGACTTTGGTCCCACCAATCTACCACTTTCACAACTTACTTCTCGACATCCCATCTTTGGACTTGAACTCCTAGAAGAAATAGGTTTCCTAGAGGGAAATTCTCCATTCCTAAATGTAGTCTGATAATGAAAGCAGATCTTCATACTCTAGAAACTAAATGGAAAGATCAATGTTAGTGGCAGGATATAGTTTTTGGGCCTCCACCTCCAAATATAATGTTAGTTTCCAATCAATTTAAGGAAAATCGATTTAGAACCTTGAATGGGTAAACATTTACTTAAAACCAAAAAGTTGCCTTATGAAGCCACTTATCAAAAGTTCCATCCGAGAATCCATCTTTTGGAATTTTTTTTGCTTCCTTCAACATGCTAAATTGGTTTCAAAGTTTCAAACAAGATACCTTCTACTCATTCATGACCTGTGTGAAAGCTAACATCTATAGCTTTTTGGTAAGCATTAATGAATATGAGTTCATATCGTAGTGGACCTAAATTTGTTTTAAGAACTTGGGACCAAGAGCTAGGTCACAAATTGGCAAATGTTTTGTGAAGGCAAAGCTATGATCCTTCTAGACCTAATCCATCTCCTTGTGCTTGAGTGCCTATAGTCTAGATGTTGACTTGAATTTATCATCCAAATTTTCCTCATAATAAAACTTTACAACAATGTTACTTGTAACCAAAAACCCATGTTACATTAAAAAGAAATAATGTTTGTAACTCACATGCAATAAAAAAAATTGATAGATTCAAGTGGAAAGACAAGGTAAGAATCAAACCTTGCATCACAACCTTCGTGGGTCACAATTTGGTAATAATAATTGTGCAAAATTTGCTTTTCATAGGTTCGTATGACATAGAAACGAATGTTGTTCATCTATTTGTATTGTTTGAACATTGGTGTTGTGTGCATTGTTTAGACATGAATGTCATATGCTTGTTCGTATTTTTTAAACACAAATGTTATATGTCTATTTGTGTTGTATAAACACAAAAGTCGTGCACACAACTTCCGTGTTTGAATAATGCATGACATTTGTGTTTAAATGATAGGAACCCATGAAATAACATATTTCACACAAATTTGGAATGAACCCATCAAGCTTATAAATTTGTGATGTGTACATATAGTAAATAAAACTCTATTGTGTTAGAGAGTACCAAGTCTTCTTTAACTTGTTCTCACATCTCTTGTAGACATTGGGATTGATGACATCCTTGAATTAGACCAATGGAATCATGCCGATGTTATGGATGCAAAAGAAGTCATGCACCAGACTTGGTTTGACGAATCAAATTTGACAGACCTAGGGGGGTGAAACAAAATTGAAAAATAACTTCGACTTTAATGCACAAAGTAAGAAACTGAAAGGAAAAATATTAAAAGCAAAAAAGAACTTGAACTTTGAAATCCATAATGTTTAGTATGAATCTCACTTGTTCATGTCTATTAGAGGTGGACGAGGCCCTCTCTCGTATTTAGCATGATGGAATCCATTGCAATGTGCCAAGAAAGGTCATCAAGGTGAACTCTTGAGATATAAAGCATCTAGGCTTGTAGCCGATGGTTGTCATCCCACACAAAAAAACATTTTCTTAGTGAACCTCTGCAAATTTTCATCCATGTTTAACACTTCTTCAAATTATGCATTCACAGCCTTCCAATGAACGTCCCACTTATGGATGTGATTTGTAACAAATTCCTCTTCCCCCTTCTAGTTCATGGGAGAGACATAGAACACTTTGTCACCTCTTGATAGCCCATTTGAAACGGATGTTCCATCTCGAGCACATCAATATTAAGGGCAACTTTACAATTGGCATGTTTATCATGTGGCATAATGGTATGTTCATTCGAGCCTTGGCTTTGGGATGAATCTTGTGCCTCTCCAGCATTTCAACTATCTTGACCTTATGTTCTATCTGGACCTGGAGGACACCCGTGTCTCCAATTATATTGACTGCCTTCAATTGCATAGGAGGCCCAAAAGTCAAGTTAGCCTCTTGAGTAGACAAGATCATGATGGAGTTAGGTTAAATTGGAAACAATTCGCAAGAATAAACAAGAAAGGACCAAGATGTAAATATTCTTTCAAAAGAAAAATTGGATAGAAAATACTTGTGTAGAGGTGGTTTTCAACACAAATTGAGATTCATGTACATACATCTCTTTGCCTTGTTGTGAGTAAAAGCTTTGCACCTACAAATAAGTGGGGACAAAATCAACTTGAAGAATATAGAAATTTTGAAAAACATCAATATGATGAAAAATTGTGAATAATGAAAATACATCCTCAAAATTATCTTCTAGCAACCTTTATTCAATCAACTCATCACCTTCCACAAATGGAGCAACCTACAAGAGATAATTAAATGAACGCAAAAACAAGATGCTAATTTGAGAACAAAATGTGAAAAAAAGTCAAAAATACCTCTATGGATGGACTCTCTATTTCGATAAAACTTTGCAAAGTAAAGAAATGATGCAAAGAAGGTTAAATAAAAATCAAGAATTGCATTGAGGAAATTTATTTGAGGAAAATTTTGGACCTTTGAAAGCTCTAAGCTTGGCTAGGGCTTTCATTTTTAGTCGGGCTTAAGGCAAAAAAATTTGTTCAGCCTCCAACTTTTTGCGTTGAAAGTTGGAGGCCGAACATAAATTATTTTATGATTGGCATGTTTAGCTGCTCTTGAGGAACGACTAAACACACTTTTTTTTGTGCTTGGCCTTTCATAAGTCCCCCAAGCATGAATTTTGTGAACTCCATGATAGGCTAAACACAAATTGTTTTGCTTGGCCTCCAACTTTTGGCACTAAAAGTTGGAGGCTGAGCAAAACAATTTGCATTCAGCCTTTCATGGAGCTTTTGTGCTTCATGCTTAGGGGCACCATGAGAGGCCGAGCAAAAAATTTCTTTGCTTGGCCTCTAACTTTCGGTGTTAAAGTTAGAGGTTGAGCAAAAAAAATTGGCTTGGCATTTCATGGAGTTTTTGAGCTTCATTCTCAAGGGCTCCATGAACGCTCCCTCTTGGAGCTTTTGAGCTCCAAGGGAGGTTGAGGCAAATTTGTTTGCGCTTGGCCTCCAACTTTCAACGTTGAAATTTGGAGGCCAAGTGCAAAATGTTTTTCCTCAGCCTCTCTTTAAACTCCCAAACATGGAACTTGAGAGCATCAAGAGAGGCTAAGGAAAAAAAAAATTGCCTTAGCTGAACTTTTACTAAGACTTTTTTCCAACACGAAGTAAAAGAAATGGAGATTGATTAGACACTTGTTTGAATAATAGTTCAAAATCTCCACATTGTTGGATGGACTATCATTGAAGAAGAACAATTGACCAAGATCAAACTAGATTTTGAAGAAAACATGCAACAAGGTAAAAATAGTGTTGATCTAGAATTTGTTGTCAATTATCAACTAATTGAATTGCTAAAGGAGTTCAAAGACATCTTTATGTGGACTTATAAAACTTTGAAGAGCTTACCACTTTAAATAGTTCAACATCAAATTGAGTTGGACACATTGATACCACTTGCTCATCAAGCAAGTTTTTCAAATGCTTCATTAAAAATTGAACCTCTATTATGGCATCAACCACCAAGTTATTTAGAAAAATTAAAGTGTTTGAATGGACTGTTGAATGTCAAACTACTTGGGAAGACATAAAAAATTGATACATTCAAGCTCCTATACTTATCAATCCTAACCGAGAACAAAAATTTCACATTCATACTAATGCATCTTGGTAGTAGGGGCAACATTGGCCTAGAACTCAATAGGTAAAATAGATCAACTTGTTATGTATTCATCAAGACTATTTAATTTTGTTGAAATAAATTACACTATTACATAGAGAGATGCTTTAGTTATGGTTTATGCTTTACACAAATTTAAATATTATTTGTTAAGCAACAAATTCACATTTTTTGTAGACCATATGGCTTTAGTGTATTTATTTAACAAGCCATAGGTTTTTGGTAGGTTAGTTAAATGACTATTACTATTTCTGGAATATGATTTCAAGATTATATATAAACTTGGTAAATCCCATCTAATGGCAAATGCATTGAGTAGATTACTTAATCAAACTAAATATGTTGGAATACCTTATCAACCCTATGATGTTCACTTGTTCACCTTACAACCTGAGTGGTTATAGAATGTTTATGAATATCTATTAGAGGGAGTGATGCTAAAAAGATTTACTACATCCCAAAGATACTATTCAGCCCATAGAATTAAACCATTTATGCTTCAAGAAGGAATACTATACATATTTAGACAAGACAATAGGTTTTGTCGAGTTTTGTAACCAGAATAGGTGCCCATAGTTTTGTAATAATTACATGGTAGAGTTGCACAAGGGTATTTTTCTTTTGATAACACAATGAAAAAGATCTTGGATGTTGGTTATAGGTGGCCAACAATGAATTGAGATGTTCATGAATACTATCGAACTTGTGATCAATGCCAAAGAACAGGTAACCTATTGACACATAATCTAACCAATCTAATTACTAATTCACTTAAAAAACCATTTCAAAAATGGGGATTGGATTTTATTAAACTTTCTAAACTTGCAAACAGAATGTCAAGAAATTGGAATATTTTGGTCGCCACTTACTATGCAACAAAGTGGGTGGAAGCACGAGCACTCTACATCGACATTGTTATAGTAACTGCCAAGTTTTTATATGAGCATATTTTTATGAGATTTGGATGTCCATTAACGATTGTGACCAATCAAAGTACCATTTTATTAATGTTGTAATCAGATACCTTACTAACCATTTTATCCTTAAACATACCAATTTTGCTATTTATTATCCACAAGGAAATGGATAGGTTGAGTCTATAAACAAGGTTTTTGGAACTTTACTAACCAAATTGGTTAATGAACATAACTAACTAGGATGAACACATGTCCACAATTTTATTCTCATATTAAAATGCCTACAAAATTGGAACAAATCATACACCATTTTAGCTTGTGTATGGATTGCATCCATTATTGCCTACAAAATACATGTTACCATCTAACCTTGGTGAAAACAAAGATCCACAACCTATTAGAGTCCTAATTAGTTGACTATTTGAGCTAGAAAAAATATAGGAAAATAAGTTGATTGTGTAGGATTTAATTGCTTCTAACCAGTGGAACATGTCATTATGGTCATAGAACCAGTTCATTGAAACTAAATTTCAATTTGGAGACTACATGTTATGGTTTTTAGGGGTTGTTTCCAAACTGCTCCAAAATTTCAAAGACGATGGTTTGGACCATACAAAATCCAATATTGTTTGCCCAATAATATTTATTTACTTCTCACCATTGATAAGTTTGATCTTAACCCAATCCTTGTCAACATTAACAAGTTGAAGCCATACAAGTTCATTGAAAACAAAACCCTATAACCTATATTAGCTAAACCTAGTGACCTGGTTACTTATGAACCCATTCAAACAAAGGAACCTAAACCATTACATGTTGAACTTGAAGATTTTCAACTTGTAAAGTTTGAACCGGTTAATAATCATTTGACACATGGTAGCATTAAAAGAATAAATGTGCCTATTCATTATTATCATGATGTTTATGTTGAGGACAATAATGTAATTGTTCACAATGATTAAATGATGCATTTAATGGGAATTTTATTGACGTCACTATCCTAGAAGTTTATAACCCTAAAGGTTATGTCTATTCACAACCATAAGGTCATTACTAGTTGAAACAATATAAAAAATTGTGGCAACCTTTATTCTATTTTTTTCGTTCATATTTACATTTTCATATTATTAGAGGCCATGAATAAAAGTGTCTTAGAGAAGTTAAAATGCAAAGCAAGGGAAAAAAAACTTGAGAAAAAAACTAAAGTTTTTAGAAAAAAAAAAGTAGAGAAGGAAAGAGTGGAATAGGTTGGACCGATTGGAGCAATTTATGTATAAATGTTAGCTTCACGTGAACCCACAACAGAAGAAGTTAGAATTTTTGAGCAAAAACAAAAAAGTAAGGAGGTTGAAAAGGAATTAGAAACATCTTTTAATTTTCTTAAGAAAACCACTATTACAATAGCAGCACCAGCACCCCGAATCATTGTTATTTCAAACTCAAAGGAGGAAGTTGAAATTTTACTTCAACCTATTGTTGAAGAACAACCATAGCAAGTTCTTACACCAAAACCTATGGAAGAAAAGGAGTTGCAACAACATGTGAGTAAGGACAATGAAGAAGAGTTGCTTCAAAAACTCTTTGAAGAAGAACCTATTTGTAGTGTTATTCTTCAATGCCCAAGATCAAAAACCAAAGTTATGATGAAACAAAAGGCAAAGCGCATGTAGAAAAATAGGTTGAAAAAATGTTAAGAAGAAGGCAGCGTCTAAGGCGAAGGAAAACCAAAAAATGTTGCAGTGGATGAAGATGGAGTCCAACGAACTCAAATGGGTTAAACGAGCTGGTTTAGAAAGCCTGTTCAACCTACAATGGACTATGCCATGAGAAGACTTGTTATGAGATTTTTTACAAACTTGGGAAGCAACGAAGGATGGATGAATCCAAGAGAGAGAGTGTGGTCAAAAAATTCTAATTGATTAGGTACTTTTTCATGAACAATTTGGGATTTCCAAGGAAGGAGTAATAGATGTTACAAATGCAACTTTTGATGAAGCCAAAATTGCCTTGAAAAAGATTGTAGGTCCACATGCCTTTGTTGAAAATGAATAGTGGAATGTAGTATAGATGAAGGAGGAATTTCATGTTAGATTTGTAGCTATTTTGTAAATTCTTTACCAAAGAAAGCGGTGAACATATTTTTGCAACAAGATTGCTATTAATTTTGACCTAGCCAACATGGGGCAACCTATTAACTGGTGTTCCATAGTATTGACCTAGTTATTGGTTGAATTAATTCATTGGACAAAACGTTAAAAGAAAGTAGCAACTAACCTAGTCTGTAACAAAACCAAGGTAAATAATTATTACTTAAGGCCTATTTTAGATATTCTATTTAGGAAGTGGTTCCCTTTGTCTGAGATGCCTTTATCGAGAACAACAACCCCAAAAGAACTTGTGTCACTAGCTAGCTAAGAACAATAGGTTTTGCAGCAAGTGATCAGTTTAGATATCGATTGGCTCACGTGTTGTAAATGGCATTCGAAATTTGGTCACTAGTTCTAACATGGCTAAACTAGTGGGTTTTCCTACCTCTGATTCTACATTCACATATTAGAAGGGAGTTAATAACACTTCACTTGCGGATTTGTTACTCAACAAAGGTGTTGTGGATAGCCATTCTCTCCACAAAGTGTCTCACTCATTTCCAAAGGTGGTGCCTAGTGAGAGAACTTCCATCGCCACTGGAGTTGCCATTGTCGACAATACTGGGTCAATAATCCAAGTGGGAGGACATACACCCAGAGTGGTATTTCTTGATATAGGTTCCCAACCAGTGATTTTTAGAGTTCAATTCGCCAAGAAGATGGGCATGCTTGACTCCAAACTACAGAAATCATGCTTGGTAGATTCACACTGTTAATGGGAGCATAAAAGAGGTACTTGAAGAAAGCTCAGATTTGATTGCACTTAACTTCAATGACGGTATAGATCAAAAGCTTTGCTTACATGTCAGATGTTTAGTCACCAATGCCACTAGTTATGATGTGCTCATTGGGCAAGAGGCCTTGTTTCCACCAAGTTTCACAATTGACAAATGGTTCAAACATGCGTACTACCGAGTGGATTGGGAGACTGATGGCCACCACTTGGGATAAATACCCCTTGATTTACATGGGAACCATAGTCCTATGGCTCACCATTGTATGCTCAAGGAAACACACACTATTTCTTACATCCAACAAGCTAGCCACGAGTGGATAGAGGGAGATGAAGAAGAAATAGCTTACGCCCAAGCTACTGAAAGCTTGAGGGTGGTTCCTATTGACCAAAGGTTTTATAGAAGTTTAAAGCAACCCATGAGCCCTTGGTCAAAGCTTTGTGTAGTTTTGAGAACATGGAGAGCCATGGTGAACCGATTAAGCAAGTAATTCGTTAACTAATCGCTTGGACACCACCTAAGGAGGGGATTAAATTACTAGAGCTTTTTGGTGGTATTGGTACAGGTCTCAAAGCTTTATTACAGTCAAGGATGGTGGTTTTGAGGTATTTTTACGTAGACATTGATCCTATTGTAAGGTAAGTGGCGACATCAAGAATGATGGAGCTCACAGTTAGATTTCCACAACAGTTTTCAACCATTGCATGGAAGGCCAGTTTCACTTTCTTGCCCTTTGATATACAACTAATTCATAAAAAGCATATGGAATTACTTGGCCCCATGGACCTCATCATTTTAGGTTGGGAGTGTTGAGGATTTTTAGCGGTTGGATTTAGAGAAGGCTTGAGTGACACAAGATTTGGTCTCTTCACGGACATGGTATGATTGATCCCTTGGGCTCAATCCATTTCTCCTATGCTTAGTTATGTAATTGAGAACACCCCTTCTCAACTTGACCAAAGGGAGAAAGTCCAACATTACACACCGGTCAAACATTACCTTGGAGAACCACTGTTACTTGACACGACACAATGCGGTTCTTATGTGCATCAACTACACAACTAGTGGACCAACCTTGCACCACTTTCAGGTTTGCAGATGGCTCTGAGATACACCATCAGAAACCCCAACCTATAGGTTTCTCACATATTGGATGATCAGAGCTCTTGCCAACCAGTTACGAGGCAAGAGAAACCTCCTTGGTTTCCTACAAACACAATAGGACAACCAAGAGGTGTTTGGCCCACCTTTGTCTCCTTCCCAGGAGCACATGCCTTTGAGGGAAATGGACCAGGCCTAGTGTATCGTCATGTTTTAGCCACTTGGGATGAACCAAGCCCATAAGAAAGAAAAAGGGCTATGGGGTTCCAATTGGCACTACTAGTCACACTAAGGTGACTAGATTGGAGTGTAACGCTCTATTGGGGAGAGGCATGGACCTGAACTCTCTTACATCGTTGTTGGTAACTTGTGTACTCTCTCAAATGTACACAACACCAACACTGATTCAATCAACTTGTAGTTTTGGCGATGTTACCACATGGCACCACGACCAAGTACATTTGCCTATCTTCAACATTCTACATTTCATTCTTAGTGTTGGGGGGGAGGAGGTACCATATAATTTGACTCAAGTTGTGTCTAATACACTTGGAAGTACATCAGCTTCTTGAGAAACAATTACAACCTTTCATGAATCTACGTAATTGGATAGTGGAGAACCCAATACACTAGGTTTTTCAAACACACTTTCCAATTCCATTCCATGTGTTTCCAACTACCTTTTCGTTATGGGGAACTAGCTCACAAAAAAGGAAAGTGACTAGGTCACAGACTTGTTAATTAAGTATGAAAATGTGTTTACATTTTCAATGAAAGATTTAGGTAGGTTACCATGCAACATTCTCTATAGACCTTACAGATGAGACACCCGTTTATCGGAGGAAGCATAAGTTAAGCAAACATGAGTGGGAATTGATAGATGAAAGATGCAAAGAGTTCCATGAGGCTGGTCTCATTCAACCATCAAGTTCTGATTTCATAGCTGCTACAATAAGGCCATCAAAAAAAGATTCAGCTAGATTATGGACTGAGAAAAGGATGTGTGGGGATTATAGGCCTTTGAACCTAGTTACACCTCAGGATAGGTACTCCATGCCCATCCCTGAAGAACTGTTTGATAACATTGGAGACTGAAACATCTTCACAATTGTGGATCTGAGGCAAGGTTTTAACCAGATTGTGCTCATTGTAAAGGATCACAAGAAACGACATTCCATGGAAGCAACAAGTTGTGGAAATGGCTTGTGATGCCTTTTGGATTGAAGAATGCACATGTCTTCTTTCAGCGAGTCATGGACCAGGTTCTCGAAGGGGCAAAAGTCTTAAAGTGCTACATAGATGACGTCCTAGTGCATAACAAAGGACTCTTGCAGCACTTGGCTCATCTTGAGGAGTTATTCAAGAGGTTCTATGAAGTCAATATGAAGATCCATCCTAAAAAGTGTGAGTTTGTTGTCACCTCAGTAATCTACTTTGGACACAAAATTTTGTTAAATGGTATTATGGTTCATTGGGCCAAAATAGTAGCCATTTTGGAGATGCCTAATCCTACTGATGTTCACATGTTGAAGAACTTCATCGGACTATGTAATTACTACATAATTTATGTCCAAGATTTCAATACCATTGCTCATCCTCTCTATGCATTGTTAAAGAAGGATGTTACTTAGACATGGATTTCAATACTATTTGATGCGCTCCCAAGTCCCAAGTTAACCCCAAGTTGGGATTAAGTCACTCAAATTGCGGAATTTCTAGACTTGGGGCATGCTCCCAGCTTCCAGCACTAAAGGGGGTGAGAGGGGCATGCTGAAAGCTTCGGGATAGACTAAGAAGAGGGACAAGCTTACTCAAATACATGGTTCTGCATCCAAATCCAACCAACAAGTTGGTTAGAACTCATTCTACACCCTTTTGGTGTTGGGACAAGCCACGGGTTACTTGGATTCATTTGACTCACCACGGCTCGGACTCGGGGGAAGCCACCACCTTCCCCCATATAGTATTCTCTGCAGCTCTCCGCTGCACCTACATCCAAATGGCTCTTTTTCTCGGGACTCCCAAAGTGGAGTCTCGAAATTATCCTAGTTTGGAATCTCGGGACTTTGGATGCTCATAACTCCTCGCCTCGAACTCGGATCAGGACGAGGTCTGAACCAAAGTTGTAGCTCTCCTCGAGAGTTTTCCAATGGTGTGTCACATTCCACCTGAACGCATCAGAATCGGGTCGATTCCTGACTTTTAGTGGTCGGGAGTCAAACTGCCAGTTTGACTCCCGGCCCTTCTTTTGGCCATAACTTGTGTTGTAGATGTCCAAATGGCTCATGCGAGGCCATTTTGGACATCTACACTTCAAGAAATTTTCAACGTTATAAAGAACGTTTCAATGCAAGGTGTTTTGACCCCTGCAATCACGCTCTGAGTTTTTGGGAGTCCCGAAGGACTCCTAAGTCCCATTTTCGGGAGTGTGAGTGGCGACCTCACAACTCCCTCAAAGTGGGGTTGCGACACTATTGTTCATCCTCTCTATGCATTGTTAAAGAAGGATGTTGCTTGGACATGGAGTGATGAGGTTCATGAAGCTTTTAACACACTCAAGGAAAAACTTTCAGAGTTTCCCATTCTGAGAAGACCTGATTTCAACAAGGTTTTCATTCTACACACTGACTGGAGTGCTCTTGGTTTTGGAGCTATTATTGGCCAACTTGATGAGGAAGGCAAGGAATATGTTATTGCCTATGTATCCCGAAGTAACAACAAGGCTGAGAGCAATTACTCTTCATACGAGGGGGAGTGCCTTGCTATTGTATGGGCCGTCATACATTTCAAGCCCTATCTTTATGGCACTAATTTCACTTTGTATACCGACCACTAGCTTATCTAGTGGTTAATGACCAATAATAAGTTTATTGGTAAATTAGCTCGTTGGGTGCTTATACCTCAAAAGTATGAGTTCAAGGTTATTCACCAACTTGGTATTACACATCAGAATGTGGATACCATGTCACGGAAACCTCTCACTACCTCTGAAAATTTCTTAGAAGCCATGTAAAACTTTGACTAGATTCTAGCAATACATGTATCTGATGCATTTAATTATCTTGCATTATTATAACGTAACCTAGTTGAACATCCCATTGTGGATATATGGGAGGACTTGGACACTTTGAGGTTTTTTCAGCATGGGGAATACCCTCCTCAAGTTACATCAAGTCATTGAAATCGCATACAACAACGGTCCAAATGTTACTCATGGAGGGACAATCACCTCATTCGATGCTTACCACAAGGCGACACAATGGTTCCTCCACCACATGAACAGCCTGGTCTTATTCAGAAGGTACACTCGGAGCTTCGACACTTTGGAGTTAAACATACTTATAGCCTTCTTGCTCCTCATTACCATTGGAGAGGTATGTATGTTCAAGTTCGAAACATCATTGCTAGGTGTGAACAATGTGATAAGGTGAGAACTTCTTTCTCCTTTCGACAACTCATGCTTTCTCCACTCTCTATTTAGGGCACGTTTTATTGTTGGTCATGTGATTCAGTTAGAGAGTTACCATAGACCTCCAGGGGTAATGTTTACATCATGATTATGATTGAACATTTTTCAAAGTGGGTTGAGCTTGTTGTGCTACCAGATAAGTCATCACACAACACTAGCCATGTTTTTTTACAACATGTCCTAAGTAGGTTTGGGGCTTATGCTGAATGCCTTACTGATCAAGGATTAGAATTCAGGGGAAAATTCCAAGACCTTCTTAACCATGCTTTCATTGACCATTGTCGGATTTCAAAAGATCATCCCCAAGCTAATGGCTTTGTAGACAGGATGGTTCAAACGTGCAAGAAGGGACTTCGGAAGATTTGCCTCATTAGGAACAAAGAGGATTGGGACCTAGCCCTCCCTTACATTGCCATGGGTTATAGGATGTCCAAACCAGCCTCTTTGTTTCATTTCTTTCCTTACTTTTTACTTTTTGGGAGACATCCCATTCCACCCTCTTCCATTGTTGTTCAAATGGACCAGGTTGTGGACTTGGACTCCCCGACCACTTGGGCTAGGGTCATTGTAAAAAGGGCTGCTCTATTTAGGAGGGTTATGCCCATGGCCATGGAGAACTTGTCCATTGCATAACATCAAGACACCTTACAGTATGCACACATACGAGGTGGCAGTTATAAACCTAAGTTGAGACAATTTGATGTTGGTGACTTTGTGTATTTCTAACAACAACTTAATGATACTCTAGACACTTCTTTCGGTCGCATTATTTTAAGGATTAAGGCAATCAAGCCTTTCGGTGTGTTGGAGTTGCAAGGAGCTAACGGATGCACAATTCGGGATCATTCCAAAAACTATGCGCCCTGCCACTTGTCGAATTTGGATCCTACCATCATCATGTCGACTTGGATTCCTCCATTTGACTATCCATGTCAAGTATGTCAGAGGACAGACGATGCTGATCAAATGAGACGGTATCCACCATATGACACATTGATTTTGAAAAATTCATAGGGAATTTTCCTATTTATTGGAACTTAAAATAGCATAAATGCATTGAATTCACAAATGTGGGGAGGGGGGACTAAGTATATGTTGAAGTTGAATTTTGAAAGAACACATTTGCATTGAATTTGATAAATGGACAATAAAGTTATAAATTTATTATGATGATGATTTACATTCAATTTTCACAATTTATGTCATGTTGTTTTAGCTTAAACATTTTCTAAGTCATTATGAATTGTATTAATTCAAGTTAAATGAATCTTTGTAAGAAAAATATTAATTGATTTGTTTTCATTATTTCATCAAAGCTTAAAATGGGTTAAATTTTATCAACAAATTGTCTAAGGTTGAACATGGAATAAATTATTGAAATCTTATTATATCATTGAAAATACCAATGTTGAAATGAATTTTTTGCAATCTAGTTTAAAACCTCGCATGCCCAAACACATTGTTGGAAATCTTATGCATGCGTAATGTTAGATGTTTCACAATTGACCATAATGGAATTAATGATATGGATAAGTTGCAAATAATGAGATGTGTCATTTGTCATGGTGCATTTATCAATTTAAATATTTAAACTCTCCTCATGTGTCATAGACAATGTTTAAATATTTGCTTGAAAATCATTGGATTAAATGAAAGATCACATTAAATAATTGAAAACTCAAACTTAAATAATGGATATGATGAAAAAGGTGAGTAATAGGAAAAGATCTCTTGGATTGACAACATGGAAAAAACATCCAAAATTCAAGCTTACGAAGCAATCACTAATTTCATATCTATTGCAAACATTGTAATGCACTCACACACACAAAAAAGAAGTTATTATTTATTATTTATATATTTTTATTAAATAATAATTCCTTTGGAAGATAGTACAATGAATATGGTTGCAAAGGTTTATCTTGTGCTTGAGTTTAAAATTTGTGTATCAAAACAAATCTCATTATATAAATAAATAAATAAATAAAGTTAATTTCATCATGAATAGTTTGTTTTAGTGTGAATACATTTTCATTCATCTATGATCATTGGATATATTCATGAATAATTTCATCTATGAACAATTTTTTATTCATGTGATAAAGATATTTTATTGGTGACAATTATTTGAAATCCTTTTTTTCATCCTTTTTTGGTAATTATTATTTTTATTTTTCATTCATTCATTCCTTCTTCAAAGAGGCTAAAGAAAAAATAAGAAGAATATTAAGAAGAAAATGAGGTGAGCTTGAAGTCTTGGTCCGTAGTGCTACGCAACAAGCTATGGTAATATATCATTAATAAAAATCCTCAATCCAAGGACAATTTGATATTTGCAGTTGATTTCATCCATAATTAAATTGAAATTTCATTCCATGTGAATTTTTTTTGATGTGTGATTCATTGACTTCATTTTCATTCCTTGATATTGGTATTTTATTTTTGATGTTTATTCAAAATCTCATTTCATCCATTTTGTTCAATTATTTTTATTTTTCATTCATTCTTGCTTGAAATCTTGTTCATCCATTTTGTTCATTACTTTTAATTTTTCATTCATTCTTGAATTCTTGAAAGAAAGAATTATTTGTTCAATAGTTTTATCATTCATTCGTTCATTCTTGCTCAAAATCTTGTTTCATCCATTTTGTTCAATACTTTTTAATTTTTCATTCATTCTTGATTTCTTGAAAGAAAGAATAATTTGTTCAATAGTTTTATCATTCATTCATTCATTCTTGCTCAAAATCTTGTTTCATCCATTTTGTTCAATACTTTTACCATTCATTCATTCATTCATTCTTGCTTGAAGTCTCGTTTCAACCATTTTGTTCAATACTTTTACCATTCATTCATTCATTCTTGCTCAAAAATTTTGTTTCATCCATTTTGTTCATCACTTTTTTTTTTCCATTCATTCTTGCTTTCTTCAAAGAAAGAATTATTCGTTCATGACTTTTATCATTCATTCATTCATGCTCGAAATCTTGTTTTCATCCATTTGTTCAATACTTTTACCATTCATTCATTCATTCTTGTTCGAAATCTTGTTTCATCCATTTTGTTCATTACTTTTACCATTCATTCATTCTTGCTTTCTTCAAAGAAAGAATTATTCGTTCATAACTTTTATCATTCATTCATTCATGCTCGAAATCTTGTTTCATCCATTTTGTTCATTACTTTTTATTCATTCATTCATTCTTGCTCTCTTTAAAGAAACAAGAGGAAAAAAAACAAGAAGGAAAGAGAGGTGAGCCTGGACCATAGCGCCAAGCCACGACGAGGAGCTGCTATGGCGATGGTGTCTGCAGTGGCACTGACTATGGCGTGTGTTTGTCCTGCAGCAACTGTTGTCGCCCAGAGCGCTGCTGCTTCTTGTTCAGGCCTATTCGCTGGAGAGACTTCATTAGGCAAAGTCTTGTTACTTCCTCACCATCCCTTTCGTTCAATCGGTGTTTCTTGTAATACGCTTTTCATGGCTGCGCCGCTTCTGGATTGTAGCAATAGCAGACTAGGGAGAAAAGAAACAAATCTTCAAGGGAGATTCAGTAGAAGGTTTGCCAAATTTCAACAGTTCAACCAAGGCGCTGACACAAGCGCTGTCAATTTGAGCCAAGAGGAGCATGAGGAACAGGAGGAGGAAGCAGAGGAAGATGAAGAGGTCGAAGATGAAAGGTGCACTTGAGCTTTGAATCCTTTCATCTCCACTTTATATACGCATGTTTCAGTTGCTTTTGCCTTGCAGCAACAGAAATGGCTCTATTATGCGATTTTATTGGAACATACCTCCACTTCCTTCAAATGCTTCTTGCTTGCTTTTTCTGTTGCCACACTATATGAAATCGAGATGCATGCACGATCATAAATGAGAGCAAATTCATGATCTCCAAAACAGACCAAAATCTTTTGTTGCACTGAGCAGACTGTTGCCGGAGGATTTGTGGAGTGCGGTTATCCAATCATGTGAAGCTTCTGCAAGTTTCATCAATTCTGGAGGCACACGAGCCATTGTAAGTTTCATCATAAAGACTCTGTGGCTTTAACAATTTCCTGTTTTGCTAAGGATGGAAGGTTGACTGGTTTAGGGTTTGAAGGTGGCACTTGTGAGTTTATCTTCTAGGGTTTAGGATTGACAGTTTATGATGTGTGTGCATAAGGTGAGGTTTAGGCCTATTTCTTTGACCAGGATTTTTCAGCCTCATTACAGTGTATGAGTATGTGAGAAAGTTGGCTGACACACAGGTTGATGGAACAACTAGGGCAGGTAGAGCTGCTGGTACCTGCATTGGAGAATCTAAATGATGATGGTGCACAGCAAAGATTGTGGGATCTTGCCAGATTATATCTTGACACCTTGCAAGAAAAACTGGGTGATCAGGTTAGATTAATTTCTCCATACATCTGTGACAAGAATTTGCGTAATTGTTTGTTTCAACGAGTCATGACTTCAGCTAGCACTAAAGCGATATAGCTAATTACAAAATTCAAATAACATCCTGATTCAAGCTGCAACAAGTTTGTTAGGGTAAGCTTTGTTTCATTTTAGCTTGCCCTTATACAAACAAGCATCTAGGCCAAAAGCATAGAACAGCCTACTGGGCAGTGGTTGGAGAATCCAGCACCCTGAACATGTCCTCTCAATAAGGCCTCTCATCCTGGTGGTAGCTGCTGCATTCAAGGATCCAACTAATTATAAATTCTATGACACACTTTACTATAGAGTACAGAGGTTGAAAACATGCAGTATTTAAGTTAATGCTATGTAGTTTTGTGTTCAGCGGCTGAAAGCAATATTTCCAGATGCGGGATCTGCAGCTCTTGTTAAGTACCAGTGGGAAGGTGCACCCTTCAGCTTTGGCAGGTCTGTCTTCAGCTTTAATTTCTGAATTTTAGTGTCTCTTAACTCTATAGCTTACTTTAATGACTTCTGGTTGCACTGTCTAGGTCTATGTGTGAAGATGCAATCAACAATCAATCCTAGTGTTTTGTGAGCTGTCAACTCTATATTGTGTCTGTGGAGTGCTGAAAATTGTGTGTTGCTACATTCTGTCCACTTGTGTTCTACTAAGAAGAACTGAAGGGAAAGGAGCAGTTGACTTCTTGTCTCAACTGTATGCTATTTCCTCTTCCCTTCCTACTTATAGCGTGTTGCTGTTGAAATTTGGCACTTGAAAGTTGGTGCATTGGAGCATATTGATGTCTGCAATATTAATGGAATGCCTTGGGGGCATGATTTGTGGCAGTTTGAATGATAGGAGGCCAATTTCAAACGATGATGATGTCGTGATATTGATTTTGCCTGATCATGAATCATTAAGTGCTGTTGAGAATATCGCAGACATCCTTGCAGGAGATGATGACACTCCTGTACGTTTATCCATGGAGATGCATTTCTTGTTGGTCCTACTGAGTAGTGTGGCTAAGTTTAGAGTATTGTTTCAACCTTGCTTTTATATGAAATACTAGTGAGCAGTCAAGGAAAGTTTATAATAGAAAGTTTATTGGACGAACCTATGTTGTTGATTTTGACAACCTGATTGTGTTCGCCTCATCATGAAAATACATAAAACTGAATTATTCTGGGATTGGGACAGGCTAGACCAATGATAATGTGGAACCCACGTCTAATCAGTGGTGATGTTGGCATTGGACTCAATGTTCGTCGACTGCGCGAACGCCTCCTTAAGTGAGTTCCAATTTCCCTTTTCCTCTTGAGCAACATAATTGTAGTCATTTTCTGGACCACTCAAATGTCCCTTGAGTTATCCAGGTGCAGACAATGTGAAATGACCGCTCTGTTTGAACACTCAGAGATGTGGAAATATTCTTTTATAATGTGTATTGCTTACAGCTGGAAGCCTTGGGAACAATAATATAACTATTTCAGTAGCTGATATGATGTATGTGCTAATATTTAAAGGACCGTTTGAATGCAGCAAATGTACAACAGTGTATCATTTGCGGCCCTTAGGAACAATGACTATTTTCAGGAAGTATCCTGGGTATGTGCCTTTTTGTCTACTTTTGCTATTTTAGTCCCATTGAACCTAGCATGTGTCATTTTGACTTTTGCTCAATTAATTAGTCTTCTGGGTTTCCTGAGATCCTATATAATGTAATTTTAAGTGCTTCAATGGCCTCACTCCAATGAAGAGTCAACAACTCCCCGTGCTCTATCAAATCATCATCTAAAAGAGTTTCTCTGAACATGACTCCGTCCATCTTCTTTTTGCATCTTGTGTCAAATACTCCTGGCATACTACAATGTGATTTCTTGATTGTTGGACATGAAGCACAAGTTACATTGTTAAGCTAACTTCTTTTGTGCCTACATGCTATAGGCTATGGCAAGTATTTCTTGATGATGTGAAACGGCCCGGTCACCTTATTCTTGCAAAAGAACAATCATCTCGACCAAGTCTTGATCAGCTTGATGTAAGAATCTTCCCTCATATTGGTGTAATTTCTGTGTAGTAACTTGAGCTTCATGTTGTCGCTGAAGGCATGTATGAATGGAACTCTCTCTGTACAGTAGTACCTACCTTCTTATTAGTGAGGACCCCAGATGATCACGTGGAGTAGAGCTGGAATGCACCATTAGCCATCTCTAGATCCAATCAGAAGAGTTAATCTTCCATAGCAGTATTTTAGGGACCTCAATGAAATAGTTCTTTAAATTGGGATTGAAGACCACCTAATCTTCCCAACCAACACCTTGTCACTAAGATTAAAGCAAGAGCTCAGGTGGAGCTAGAAGTTTTTCTTCAGAGCTGGATGTATGCCAATTCTCATGACTTGACGAAAAGACTGTATTTAAATCGAAAATATATTTGTGTGTGATCTTTCTTACAGCAGTGAATTTTGTATCCTGTTGCTTATGAAGGGGTGGACTTGGATGTTGGGACAGACATTGATTCTGAGTGGTGGAGAAAGTGAGGCAGCAGAGCAACCATCAGCTTTTGTGAAGGCTGTAGGAGTTTTCAATTCTCTGAATCGGTTTATGCGGTCCCTTTCAAAATAGCTCTTCTGTAACTCTGATTAAAGGCAATTGACTTCTTTTCATATGTCACCAGAGACGCACACTCATGACTTATGTTCTGATGGACTGATGATTTCTCAAAGGATTGACATCTGGAGTGAAAGCATGAGTGTTTCAGTGATTGATGTATGTCGGCCAGAGTGCGCCAGAACCATCACACCAGAACACCATTCAGGATGGATAATGTGTTGACAAGAAACCCTTTTTCATTGTATTCCTGTCCCGTAACCAACCACAATTGTGAGTTATGTATCAACCATTCACATGTATCTAGTATCTACCTACCTAGAAGGCATCAAGTGCCTTACCTATTGACCTACCCAGATAGTAACCACTTACATTCCCAACCTCTGGTACTTAACCCACGAGCATATGTTCTAGTAAGATTTTTGTATGAGGGAGAAGAAAAAGTTTGCTAGCTCAACTATGGTTCTCCTTGTGATGGTGAGAGAGTTGGTCTACTACTTCTTGATTGAACTGGATGCACATGCATCAGTAAATTTGCACAAAAGCATACCAAAACCAAAGAACAGGAGTTGCTGAACTAAAAATCAAATAAAACCAAGGCCAAACAACAACAGGAGTTGCTATCTCAACAAGAAGAAAATTGAAGCTCCACTTGCAACAAGAATACAGCAGTGTGGTGTTGGCACTCCTCTGCTCAAACTAGGAAAGGACATGGGCAAATTGATATACCAGGTTTTGTTTGTACGAAGATGAAACAATTCTTATCTTAACTCTTGCTGATGGTTTGTTTCAACTTGACATAAAGGGGCAGGGCTATTTGTGCATATAGCTAGCGGCTTGTTCTGATTCTCTCTTACTTGGATCAAGAAATGTTGCAGTAAAGCCCTGAGACAGGCAAAGCAAAGCAAAGCAAAGCAAAGCAAAGCAAAGCAAAGCAAAGCAAATTCAGGTGTATGGGACTATAAAATAAGCCTCCCAATTGTTGTATATCCCTGCCATTATTAGCCTAACTTGAAAATGTTGACAAACAATGTAGGAATACAAAAATTCTGCTCATGAAGCCAAATTTGAGGCAATGCAGAATGCACCCAAGAGTCCCAGGGTCTTGTTTTTTTTCCAGTTCATTGTTGTTCCCAATGTGTTCGCAACAAGTTCCCAAGGAGACAATTGGGTCAATTGATCCTGATTCTCTCCCTTGCTTTGGGTCAAGACAATTTCCAGTAAGCCCTAAATTCTAGGGGCAGCAAGAAAAAAACCGGTATGATACGTCAGAACGCTCACCATTCACCTTCCCAATGTGTTCCCATCGAGTTCCCAAGGAGACAATTGGGCAATTGTTCCTGATTCTTTCCCTTGCTTTGGGTCAACACAATTTCCAGTAAGCCCTACATTCTAGGGGCAGCTATAAAAAGGACTGAGGACCCGTCAGAAAGCTCACAATTCATCAACAAAAGCCAAGACACAGCAGAGGGGCATTCATCGGGCAACGGGGCAGTCAACCGAAGTTGACGTACCAATGCACCTCTCTACATGTAGAGAACGCTGATCAAACGTTTGCACTGTACAACAGACCCTATTCAATTATAGTCATAATAGAAACCTGAGCATTCACTGATCATATAGTCTGAAATGGCGTTATTGCAAAACGTATGGGATCAAATTGAGGCTTTCTCTCCATTCCTGCCAATTCTTTTTGGGGGTAATTGGATGCTTAATCACTTTTTGCAAGTTCTTTGCTTCGTAGTTTTGCAGAGAATTATGGGGAAGATCCAAATGGCCTGGTTTTTCCGTTTTTGTTGGTGCATAATCTCCTAGAATTGAAATTGCGTAGAGAATGAAAATGTAATAATATTCGTGTGGGCGTTGTCTTGTGGTAGTTTCGAATTGGCTTTTGGTGTGAGTTTTCAAAAGAATTTCCATCTCTGTTTTTTTGGTTTGTTTGTTTTTTGGGGGAGAGTTTTTCTGGAGCGATCAGGATGGGGTGTCCATTTTTTGACTGGGAATAAGACAGACTTAGTGAGAATGGCTTCTTAGAGAATGTTTGCTCGCTTCTTTGTAAGGATTTTGAAGGTGCAGAAATTGTTTTTGCGATGATGCATTCCGACATATTGAATGGGTTTTAGGGTTGCCTTCGAAATGGGTACCTCCTTCAGTTCAAATTAGGTTTTGCAATTTTTTGTTTGTTTTTACTGCTATTACCACTGATGTTGGTGCAATTTACTTGTGGAGGGCGCTTGCAAACATTCTGTCCTTCATGTTGGGGCCTTTGGAATGTCACCGATGAAAAATTATCCAGGTGAGAACAGTGAGGAAGAAGTAAATTATCCAATGCTAGACTGGTCTGCCATTTTTCCATTTCAGTGTATACCAATTTGGTATACGGATTGGGATTTTCTTGGCTCTGTCCTTGAGGGTAGAGAAATTGTGATGCACCCAGAAACCGGTCAGTATCCCTCCATTCTAGGGTCATGTGGAGTCCAAAGTTTGGTACCCCTACATTCTAGGGTCATGTGGAGTCCACTATAGAAACATATGGAGCGTACTTGAAGGATTGACTTGGGCTTCACCATGCTAACCACCATGTGTTTCCAAATTTAGTATGTTGAATATTTATCGTCGTTATGGATGTCATTTAAAGGGCAGAGCAGTTAGGCAAAAAGTCTCTTGTTCAATTGGTATACATTAGTTTGGTACAAGTATGAAGAATCACTTAACTTTCATATATCAGCTCAGTGTTCTCAGTAGCAACCCAAATGGTCGTTGGGATTCCTGGTATGAGCTTCAAGTGTAAGGAGATCAGCTGTATTCTCTTTATTGACTTGATTACCAGTGGGGTAAAGTTATCATCTTGGTTTGGGAACAGAAAATGCTCTGTTAATCCTGCTGTCATGACAAAGATAAGGTATCTTTGTAGCTCAATCCTGAAGCCCAAATGGATAATTTCCTTGCTACTGCTACTTCATTTAATACTCCTCATCAGTAAGCCTATTCAATAAGTTTGCCACAAAATCCAAATTTGTCATAATTCTGGTTTTCCTCAACAGGCAGACCCTGCACATTTCAAGCTGATGGACTGAAATGCAGTCACCACTTTCTCTCATAACAGTGACACAATTTTTTGATACTATTCACTTGTTCATATTTCCCGTTACAAATTCATTGTAATGAATTTCCATGAATTTTGTCTACACAATGAGTGAAATATTCAGTGAATTGGACCCATATTTCCTTCTAGTGTGCAAACATTTTCTCACTCCTTTACATCATGTAACGTAAATTTGGTGTGTGGTGCATACACTTATTCCTCCATCTGAGCTGACGCTCTTGAAACTGTGGATGTTCTTGGTCTAGCACCTCATTATTCACCTCAGTCAGTTTTTCACACTCCTTTCTTGGCAGAGTCATCTAATTCCAGAACTCATCATGCAATGTTTTTTGCCTGTCTCGATAACATTACTATAATCAATTCTGCAAGCATCGAAGGTTCTCTGCACAAGGCATTGCCACTGCATTTTTCTCACCAAATTTCCCAACAAAGTGTGGCAGCAATACCTTCATTGGTGGTTCACTTTCCCAGCTCATGATAACAATGTTTAACACCTCTCCACAAACTAATTTTCTAGCTCACGTGATTTCCAATAGCAACACCAGCTTTCCCAATTGTTCTTTTGCAGATAGCATTTAAACCATTGAACCTATATGGGTGCAGAAAAAAATACAGAAGGGGAATTCTGCAACTTTCAATTTGAGAGTTTTAGAAATGCTCCATGTCCAAACTTGGGCACTAAACGAACTTTTGCTCCAAGGTTGCAACATAGAATGCTTCATAAAAAAATCAATGCAGAGTTAAGATATTACAATACAGCTCAAAGGAACACTGCATTAGCAGCCTCTAAACATGCACTATGATGCGTAAATTCTATGTCCGCAGTCAAATCATTGAAAATCTGCACTAATGGGTGGAGAGAGATTTACACCATTTAGACAAGATTGTTAACATATTGTCAATAAGGATCACCACAACGTTGACAACAAATAGGGATGAGATCAAGGTGGATTCAAATTTCCGGTCTCTCCTTCAAATATTAAACCCTTAGCTTTCCATGGTGAAAGACAATACATCAATACATCCAAGATATCATGGATTATCATTGTACTGATCTCTCAACATTGGCAAATATAGCAGATGAAATGTCAGCCCACTTTAGCATACAACCTCACTAACGATACAATTGTGACAATAGTGAAACAAAGTATCTGTACAAATATCAAACCAGAATATAAAATCTCATGTAACACAAACAAGGTCTCAGAATAAGAGGAGAGTTAACAACAACTATTGCAACTCATGAAAAGCTTTGGAAAATTCCTCTCGCAAAAGAAAAGCTGCTTTACCTGTGAAGTTGGGTGTCTCAAGAAACCCCACTCCAAGGAAAAGTCAGCCAGTAAAACACAATCATAAGAAGACCACATGTCTTCTCAACCACAAAAGAATTCAGTCTCGTTCAAAAACTTTGAACTAAAATATAATCTAAGAATAGGGTCATCGTCAGAAGAGAGCAAAATGGCTACAGACAAATTGTTCATCTCCAGGAGGATCATCGCTGGGGTTCTAAGCATAGGTAGACATTCCTACAGAGGGGCTAGGACCACCATAAGATCCACCAGAAGAAGCCTTTGTGATGAGTACATAGTAAAGCTCACTTAGGAGCATGGTGAGAAAGGTCAAGGCTGCTCCTGCAGCAAACAAGCTTTTCTTTACTTGATGGCATGTCACACTTTGACTGATATACCCCTTTGTATGGATTTTGTTTCCACTAGCTCCTGCAAGTAGAACTGCAAATGCCAAAATGAAAAACAACCTGCACAAAGCAACACATTCCATTATTAGCACATATACCCAAGTGCATCCCTTATTTAGAAGAAAAGAAAAAAGAATAACAAGAAACCCTTCAACAAACAGTTTGAAGATTGATTACCATGAGAATATGAATGCAACTACAGCAAATGTGCGAGCAGCACCAGGTTCGTATGCACTTCCACAGCACAGACAGCGTGTGACAATCATAATGAACAGTTGGGCAATCAACAGAAAAAGGAGTGCCCCTGCAGCAAGTCCAGTTGCTGTGCTTGGTGTGTATTGGCAGACCAAAAGTCCTGTTGCATCAGATTGCACTTGTTTTCCCTGCCAGAATGTCATTAAACAAGAACCATCAATGCCTCTCTCAGAGCAATTTTCTCTTTCGACCTGTCCAAATTGCTCACAGGTTGAACATACAGGAGGCTTTCACAAGAAATTGCCACACTGAAACATCTTCGTGTTTGATTCATGATCCCTCCTCAGTGGCACAAATGGAAGAAAGACACGAGATAAATCAAAGGGCCCACCGACGAATGAAGAATATCTGTGCAATCCTATTCATGCACAAACACTAGGCATAGTTCTCTCCCATGCGATCTGCACTAGCCGTTGTGCATTGTTCCTCCAGATCTACATTACCCGAAGATCTAACTGACAACAAACCAGATGATCTGCTTCTCGTACGATTGACAAACAAATGTGCAAATGAAGGGAAAGACACATGTTCGTCGCGGATCAAAGCTTGATGGGATTACCCCGGCGGCGAACACATTGTCGCTCTTTATACATTAGAAACGACTAACAAGCGAAACCCGAAAGAAACCCGAGTATAGAACACACCTCGAAACACATGCTCGCGCAGACAGATACACACAGAACTCAAACACAAATACACAGGTAAACAAGAGAATGGCAGGAGGCGACTGAGGTAGGAGTGTTAACCTGACTTCGACGAGTCTCGGCACCGACGGCGAGACCGAATGCAATAATAAAGAACAGAAAACTGAAAACCATGACAAGACAGGACGCTCCTCCGCCTTTCCCGCCCTTCCCCATAGCGACCGCTTTTTTTCTCTTCCCGCTGAGCTACAACGGATCCAATCTACGAAGAGCACAGTTGAGGATGCAAGAGCGCCTGCAGATCAAAGGTGAGGTGCGGACGATTATTCAATGACGCAATATAAGAAAACTACGTTTGGAACCAGTTACAATATGTTCAGAAGAGACATAAATAAGAAGAAGAAGAAGAAGAAGAATCATTGATTGAACAAGAAAGCGGAAAAAAAGATCGAAGCGTGGTGCAGAGGGGCGGGTTACTGATGCTGCAATAGAAGACTATACGTGGAACTAATATGTGCAGAAAAAGAAGCAGATAAAAGAAGAATCCCTCTCTCCACGATTGAACAGGAAAACAAAAAGGAAGATCAAATCTTGTAAGAGAAAGCTGTGCCAGGAAGTAGCAGAATAATCCCCAGTTCAGAAAGGAGACTGGTGGCTTTGACAAAAAAGCAAGCACACACAACGAAACAAAAA
>Ga0116231_10000177_pt1 | contig 89257 bp, 73 predicted proteins | sample S1TSphgellanicum_2_FD_89695 | JGI IMG/M metagenome (GOLD analysis project Ga0116231, IMG submission 89695) | Host-associated microbial communities from peat moss isolated from Minnesota, USA - S1T2_Fd - Sphagnum magellanicum MG | ecosystem: Host-associated > Plants > Peat moss > Unclassified...
ACTCGGCCCCGTTCTGATGCTGCCGATCCTCGTATTCACGGATGTAGCCGGCGTCGTGAAACAGCGAAGTCACGAGTGCCATCACGGCCCGCTCGCCCCCGAAACGCATCGGGCCCTCGGCAGTGCGTTCGTAGCCGACCATGAGGCGCATCATCGCCAAGGTCATGTCGAGCGAGTGCTGGCGGTCGTGATAGACCGTGTCGACGCCGTGATAGCCGGGCATGCGCCCGGTGAACAAACGATCGAACTCCTCGAAGGTGATCGCAACGCGCTCGAAGGACTCGCCCGGCCAGGTCGCCAGGAACAATTCTCTGACGGCCGCGGCGACCGCGCTCGTGGAACTGACTTGGACGGTGTTCGTAACGTCGTAATCGTTACGGCGGAAATCTTGCATCCCGGGGAGTTTAAGCCCTACGTCCTGCGCGCGCCATCGACTTGGTTCTCCTTCTCGCGGGTGCGCCGCGCCGCAGCGAGTCATATGTCAAAGTCCGCCCGGCAGGGAGCGTGGTCCGAGGGGCGTTCGAGGGCGCGCGGTTCCCGGTCGATCCGACAAGATCTGCAGCGTGCGGCCATCTCCCCGCTGCCGAGGATCAGATCGATGCGCAGGCCGTTGTTGCGCCGGTAAGCGCCCTGCCGATAGTCCCACCAACTGAACGAGCGCTCCGCCTGTTCGAAGCCCCGGTAGAGATCGAGGAGCCCGAGGGACCGGATCCGATTCAAAGCCGCCCGCTCGTCGGGGCTCACGAGCACCGATCCTGCCCAGGCGGCCGGATCGTGCACGTCCACATCCTCCGGCGCGATGTTGAAGTCCCCCACGATCAGCAGCCTCGGGTGCGCCGCAATTTCGGCGCGGACGAATCCCTCGAGCGCGGCCAGCCAGGTGAGCTTGTAACGATACTTGTCGGAACCGACGGACTGACCGTTGGGCACGTAGACGTTGATCAGCCGGATCCCGGCGATCGTCGCCGCCAGCAGGCGCCGCTGCGGATCGCCGAGGCCGGGCAGATCGGTGACGACGTCGTCGATCGGCAGACGGGACAGGGTCGCCACGCCGTTGTAGGTCTTCTGTCCGGCGAACGCGACGCGATAGCCGAGCGCTTCGATCTCCGCGCGCGGGAACTCCGGATCGCTGAGCTTCGTCTCCTGCAGAGCAACCACGTCGGTCGGGTTGGCCGCGAGCCATTCAACCAACTGCGGCAAACGCACACGCAAGGAGTTCACGTTCCAAGTCGCGACGCTGAGCATTTCAATACACCTTGATGCCGCCGAATTTTCGCCTGACGCGACGCGCCAGATAGCCGTAACCGAGCCAGAAACCGAGAGACAGTGCGACGAGCGCCACGAGGGCGGCCCCCCAGAGCGGCGCCCGCCCGTCGCGGAGCGACTGCGCGCTGAAGCCACCGGACTGCCCGAGGCGCGAGGCGGGGGACAGGGCCCCGCGCGCGGCCGCGAGGTCCGTCTGCGCCTCCGCGAGTTGACTCTTGAGCTGATCGAGTTCGCTGCGCGCCGCGGCCAAGCTGAGTTCCGGGGTGGTCGCCTGGGCGCGACTCAATTCTTCCTCCAGCTGTTTGACGCGCGCCGCGGCGGGTTCGCGCGACACCAGGAACGAACTCTTGACCCAACCGCTGGTGCCGTCACCGAGGCGGACTTGGGTGAATTCGCCGCTGGTCGCGAGCGTCTCGACGCTCGCGCCCGAATGCAGGGTCGCCAGGCGCGCGCTTTGCGGGCTCTCGCCGGCGTAGACGCCGAGGATCAGATCGTCGCTGACGTAGGCGGTGGCCGAAAGCGCCGCCGCTGGCACCGCCAGCAGGAGCGGCAGCCAGCGTGTCACGCCGCGATCCCGGTCTGGCGCAACAGCGGCCTTACGTCGGGCTCGCGGCCGCGAAAACGCACGAAGGCCTCCATCGCATCCAGGCTGCCGCCGCGCGACAAAATGGAATCGAGGAAGCGTGTCGCGGTCGCCTGATCGAAGACCCCCGCCTCCTCGAATGCCTCGAAGGCATCGGCGGCGAGTACCTCCGCCCACTTGTAACTGTAATAACCGGCGGCATAGCCGCCGGAAAAAATGTGGGCGAAGCTGGAAGGCAGCCGATTGAACGGGGCCGCGGGTACGACGGCGACACGCTCGCGAACGCTGGCGAGGCACTCCGCGACCCGCGCCCCACGCGCGGGATCGAAGTTGACGTGCAACTCGAAATCGAAGGTGGCGAGTTCGAGCTGCCGCAGGGTGTCGAGCGCGCCGTTGAAGGTGCGGGTGCCGAGCAGCCGCTTCAGCAGCTCCGCCGGCAGCGGTTCGCCGGTCTCGACGTGCGCCGAGATCAGCGGCAGCACTTCGGTGCGCCACACGAAATTCTCCATGAACTGGCTCGGCAACTCGACGGCATCCCAGGAGACGCCGTTGATTCCCGAGATGCTCGGATAGGCCACGCGCGTCAACATGTGATGCAGGCCATGGCCGAATTCGTGGAACAAGGTCGTCACTTCGTCATGCGTCAGGAGCGAGGGCACGTTGCCCACGGGAGCGGTGAAGTTGCAGACGAGCTGGGCAACCGGCAGGGAATCTCCGGACGGCAGTTTCTTGGCGATGATGCACTCGTCCATCCACGCCCCGCTGCGCTTTTCGCCGCGAGAATACGGGTCCAGGTAGAAACCGGCCAGCGGCCGGTCCTCGCCGTCGAGCAGGTCGTAGTAATGCACGCTGGGATGCCATACGGCGACCGAAGGCCGTTCGCGCACACGGATGCCGTACAGCTTCTCGGTCAAACCGAAGAGTCCGGCAAGGACCTTGGGCAGCGGAAAATACGGCCGCAGCTCCTCTTGCGAGACCTTGAAGCGGTAGGCCTTCAATCTTTCCGTATAGAAGGCCACGTCCCAAGCCGCGAGTTTCCGCCCGGCGTATTCCTCCAGATCCGCGAATTCCTGGGCACCCGCGGGTCGGCAGCGTCTCGCCAGATCGTCGAGAAAGGCAAGCACCTGGGCGCTCGACTTCGCCATGCGGGTGGCGAGCGCGTAGTCGGCGTAGCTCCGGAAACCGAGGAGCGCCGCGAGTTCGTGCCGCAGCGGCAGAATCTCGTCGATCAACGGCGCGTTGTCGAACTTCCCCGCGGTCGGCCCGATGTCGGAGGCTCGGGTGACCCAGGCCTCGTAGATGTCGCGCCGCAGACTCTCGCTCTCCGCGCAGGTCATGATCGTCATGTAGGTGGGCTGATCCAGCTTGAACAGCCATCCGCGCAGCTTGGCCTCGCGAGCGTCGGCGGCCGCGCGATCGACGACGTTGCTCGGGAGCCCGGCGAGTTCGGCTTCGTCGCTGACGCCGCGGGTGTAAGCGCCCGCCGCATCGAGGACGTTCTCGGAGAATTTGCTGGACAGCTGCGCGAGCCGCTGCAGCACCGCGCGAAACCGGTCTTTGCGTTCCGGCGGCAGATCGACGCCCGCAAGCCTGAAGTCCCGCAGGGCGTTCTCGACGAGTTTGCGCTGCGCGGGCTCGAGCCGCGCCCCTTCGTGTTCGAGCACGAAGGCGTAGCCCTTCTGCAGCTCGAGATTCTGGCCCAGTTCGGAAGCATACGCGGTCAGCAGCGGCACGCAGGCGTTGTACGCCTCCCGCATGGCGCTCGAGTTGACGACGGCGTTCAGGTGACCGATCGGACTCCAGACCCTGCCGAGACGGTGACTGAGTTCCTCCATTGGAACGACCAACGACGCGAAAGTCGGCGCCGTCTGGGCGGTCAGATCGGCAACGCGCGCACGGTTCTCGGCCAGAATCTGCTCGAGCGCGGGCAGGGCGTGGGCCGCTTCGATCCGGTCGAAGGCGGGCAGGGAGTCCAGTTCCAGGAGTGGATTGTTCACCCCGAATAGTCTACCAGACAGGAATCAGGAGCCACGCAAGCGCCGCCGCCGACCCCGGAAATCGACTGAATCTTCGCGGCGGGAGTCCGTGACCGCCACTTGGCCGCGGGGTGTCAGGCCCCAAACAGCGCACCCAAGTCGACGTCGCGCTTTTCGTCGGTCAGAAAATCGAACAGCTGGGCAGGCTCGAATCCGAACCAGCGGGCGAGGATCGCGTCGGGCAGGGCGCCGATCCGGATGTTGTTGAGATTGACCTGTTCGTTGTACAGCTCGCGCTGGTCGGCAATCGCTTCCTCGAGTCCCCTGATGCGGCTTTGCAGGCTGCGGAAGGACTCGTCCGTTTTCAACCGCGGATCGTTCTCCGCGATTGCGAACAAACGGCCCATGCCGGCGCGCAGCTGCTGCTCGCCGGCGCCCACCGCGGCGATGTTGCCGGCGGCGCTCGCCTGGCCGATCGCACCCAGGGCCCGCAGGACCCTCTCGAAGGTCTCCTGCTCGAACTGCATGCAACGCTCGCAGGCCTCGAGGAGTTGAGGCAATTCGTCTTGGCGACGCTTCAGCACCACGTCGACATTCGCCCAGGCGGTCTTGACACGCTCACGCAAGTCCACGAGCCCGTTGTAGATGCCGACCCAATAGGTGATACCGACCGCAGCCAGCGCGAAGAGGACGATCAGACCGAACACGCCGACTCCTTAATTACCAAAGAACGCCGCCACGCGGGCGCGCGGGCGCGCGGGCACGGGCGCGCGGGTGGGCCTTTACGGCGGCCGAAGCGGCCCCCACACTATCAGGCGCGCGTCCGCCACCTTCGGAACGGAGTTTACAGTGTCCACCTCCAGCTTCGATTTGATCGCCATCGGCGGCGGCAGCGGCGGACTCGCCTGCGCGCAGCGCGCCGCCGAGTACGGCGCGAAAGCCGTGGTGATCGAGTCGGGGCGTCTCGGCGGGACCTGCGTCAACGTGGGCTGCGTGCCGAAGAAGGTCATGTGGAACGCCGCCAGCATCGCAACGGCCTTGGACGACGCCGCGCACTATGGGTTCGCCGTCACGCGCCACGATCACGACTGGCTCGCCCTGAAGCAGAAGCGCGACGCCTACATCGAGCGACTGAACGGCATCTACGCCCGCAATCTGGCCGCGAAATCGATCGAGCAAATCCGCGGCAGGGCGCGCTTTCTCGACGCGCGCACGGTGGAGGTCGACGGTAGGCGGCTGACGGCCGAGCACATCGTGATCGCCACGGGCGGACGCCCGATGATCCCGGATCTGCCCGGCGCCGAAGACGGCATCACGTCCGATGGATTCTTCGAGCTGGAGCGGCGTCCGCGCCGTGTCGCGGTCGTCGGCAGCGGCTACATCGCCTGTGAACTCGCCGGGGCGTTTCACGAGCTCGGAAGCGCGGTGGAGATATTCGTGCGCAAGACGCACCTGCTGAACCAATTCGATGCGATGCTCGGGGCGGCGCTGATGCGCGAGCTGCGCGCCCAGGGCATCGTGATCCACGAACAATTCGTCCCCGCAGAGCTGCAGCCCGACGAGGACGGCGCACACGCTCTGCGGGCACAGGACGGGCGCAGAGCGTGCGGCTTCGACAGCGTGCTGTGGGCCATCGGACGCTCACCCAACGTGGCGGGCCTCGGCCTCGGCGAAGCCGGTGTCCGCATGGACGCACTGGGCTTCGTCGCCACCGACGAGTATCAGGATACGAACGTGCCCGGGATCCACGCGATCGGCGACGTCACGGGCCGCGCACCGCTGACTCCGGTCGCGATCGCCGCGGGTCGGCGTCTCAGCGACCGGCTGTTCGGACGAATGCCCGGCCGCAAGCTCGACTACGGCCTCATACCGACCGTGGTGTTCACGCATCCGCCGATCGGCACCGTCGGTTTGACCGAACTCGAGGCCCGTGCGGCGCATGGCGACGCCGTCAAGATCTACGTGAGCAGTTTCGTCGGCATGCATAACGCGATCACGGAAAGAAAGCCCCGAACGGAGATGAAACTGGTCTGCGTAGGTTCCGATGAACACATCGTCGGCTGCCACGTGATCGGCGCGGGCGCGGACGAGATGTTGCAGGGCTTCGCGGTCGCGGTGCGCATGGGCGCGACGAAGCGCGACTTCGACGACACGATCGCAATCCACCCGACGAGTGCGGAAGAACTCGTCACGATGCGCTGAACGCCATGGCGATCAGGCCTTATCTCGGCAATGTCCCCGTGCTCGGCGCACGGGTCTATGTCGACGAGGCGGCGCTGGTGATCGGACGGGTCAGGCTCGCGGAAGACGTTTCCGTATGGCCATTCGCGGTCTTGCGCGGGGACGTGAACGACATCGAGATCGGCGCACGCACCAACATCCAGGACGGCTGCGTGCTCCACGTCGTCCACGACGGCCCCTACACGCCGGGCGGCCTCTCGTTGATCGTGGGTGAGGACGTCACCGTCGGCCACAAGGCCGTCCTGCACGCGGCGACCGTCGGCAGCCGAGTGCTCGTGGGCATGGGCGCCCTGGTGCTCGACGGCGTGGTCATCGAGGACGAGGTGGTCCTCGCGGCGGGCAGTGTCGTGCCGCCGGGAAAGCGGCTCGCGTCCCGTGGTTTGTACATCGGCAATCCCGCGAAGCGCATTCGCGAGCTGACGGCCGGCGAACTCGGGCAGTTCGTTTACGGGGCGGCGAATTACGTGAAAATCAAAGATCATTACCGCGATTCGGCGGGTGCTCGCTGAGCGGGGAGCGCAAGCGCGGAACGCGGATGTTCAGCGATGCGCCTCGAGGGCTTGCAGCACGGGCTTGGTATCGGGGCGAATGCCGCGCCACAGGGCGAAGGCCGCGGCGGCCTGTTCGACCAGCATGCCCCAGCCCTTCGTGGTCCTCTTCGCGTGCAGTGACTTTGCCCACAGCGTGAAAGGCGTGTGCCCCCGTCCGTAAGCCATGTCGTAGCAGACGGTCTCCTCTCCGATCAGACCCACCGGCATCTCGGGCATCTCGCCCTGCAAACTGGCGGAGGTGCCATTGACGATCAAGTCATACGGCGGCCCGTCGATCTCGTCGAAGCCGCAGCCCATGACCGGTCCCAAGTCGCCGAACTCGGCGACCAAGCGGCGCGCCTTTGCAGCGGTGCGATTCGCGACGACGAGTTGGGCCAGATCGCGCTCCAGCAAGGGCGCGAGCACGCCGCGAACGGCGCCGCCGGCGCCGAGGACGAGCACGCGCTTTTGGTGCAGGGTGATCCCGAGATTCTGCTCGAGATCGCTGATCAGACCCACGCCGTCCGTGTTGTCACCGATCAGCTTCGCATCGTCGAATAAGGCAATCGTGTTGACGGCCTGGGCGCGCGCCGCCCGTGGCGTCAATTCGTTGACGAGTTCCGCGGCCGATTGCTTGTGCGGTAGCGTGATGTTGAGGCCGCGCACGCCGCTCGTCAGCAGCCGCAAGGTCTCGCGCCGAAACGCCTCGGGCGCAATGTCGAACAGCCGGTAGACGAGATTCTGCGCCGTCGCCTTCGCGAACATGCCGTGGATGAAGGGCGACCAGCTGTGCGCCACCGGATGCCCGGCGAGGCCGTACTGGTCGGGCTCGACCACGGCTTCCCCGCTCACTCTTCCAGCCACTCCGCGGCTCGCTTGGCAAAATACGTGAGGATGCCGTCGGCGCCCGCCCGTTTCATGGAGAGCAGCGCCTCCAGGGCGACCGCGCGCTCGTCGATCCACCCATTGCGGGCGGCCGCCATGATCATCGCGTATTCGCCGCTGACCTGGTAGACGAAGGTGGGCATGCCGAAACGGTCCTTGATCCGTCGAACGATGTCCAGATAGGGCAGACCGGGCTTGATCATGACCATGTCCGCACCCTCGGCGATGTCGAGCGCGACCTCGCGCAGCGCTTCGTCGGAATTGGCCGGATCCATCTGATAGGTGTTCTTGTTGCCCTTGCCGAGTTGTCCCGAGGACCCCACGGCGTCGCGAAACGGGCCGTAGAAACTCGACGCATACTTGGCCGCATAAGCGAGGATGCGGGTGTGCACCAAGCCGGCGTCCTCGAACGCCGCGCGGATCGAGCCGATCCGACCATCCATCATGTCCGATGGGGCGACGATGTCGGCGCCGGCGTCGGCGTGCGAGCGGGCCTGGCGGATCAGGGTCTCCACGGTGATGTCGTTCTGCACGTAGCCGGCGGCGTCGATGATCCCGTCCTGACCGTGGGTCGTGAACGGATCGAGCGCCACGTCGGTGATGACGCCCAAGGCCGGAAATTCCCGTTTGACCGCTCGTACGGCCTGCTGGGCGATCCCCTCCGGATTCCAGGATTCGCGCGCGTCGAGGCTCTTCTTTTCGATGGGGGTGACCGGAAAAATGGCGATCGCCGGCACCCGCAATCGCACCAGATCCGCGCATTCGTGCAGCAGCTGGTCGATCGAAAGCCGCTCGATTCCCGGCATCGAGGCGATGGGTTGGCGCTGGCCGACGCCTTCGACCACGAAGACCGGGTAGATGAAGGCATCGACGGTCAGCTGGGTTTCCCGCATCAGGCGCCGGGAGAACTCGTCCCGCCGCATGCGCCGCAAGCGGAGTGTCGGAAATGAATCATTGAAATTGCCGGTCATCTCTACATGTCTCCTGCACAGGCTTCAGCGCAGATGTTACCCGACGGCAGGCCTCGGCCGGCGCCATCGCGGTACGCAGCCCGCAATGCGCTAGTATCGTCGATTGGGACTCGCGGCCTTGGGATTCGGGGGACGAACGTCGATTTAACCATGCGAACCGGAATCGGCGAAAACCAGAAGCACGCCCGGTTCCAGGCCCTGTGCCAGTCCCTGCGCCCCGATCTGCTGCGATTCGCGCTGTGGCTGTCGCGGGACCGCAGCGTCGCAGAGGACGTCGTCCAAGAGGCCCTGCTGCGCGCCTGGAAGGCACAGGACGCTCTTTTGGACGAAAAGGCCGCCAAACCCTGGTTACTGACCATCATTCGGCGTGAGTACGCCCGCACTTTCGAACGCAAGCGGGTGCCCACGGTCGACGTCGACGACCTGATCGCGAGCGAGGAACCTGCCCTCGCGGGCGGTGAAGACCCCGACCTGGTCGAGCTGCGCCTCGCGATCTACCGGCTGCCGCTGGAATATCGCGAACCCCTGGTTCTGCAGGTGCTGATGGGGTTCAGTACGGCCGAGATCGGCCAACAGCTCGGCCTCACGACAGCGGCGGTGCTCACCCGCTTGTTTCGCGCCCGGCGGCAACTGCGGGTGCTTTGCGGAGAGGACGTTTCGCAGGATCCGGAAGATGATGGACTGTAAGCACTATCGGGCCGCGCTGCTCGCGGACCCGGCGGCCGTCACCGCCGAGATGCGCGATCATGGCAGTGGGTGCGCGGCATGCGCTCAATTCACGCAGCGGATTCAGGCGTTCGAGGCCCGGCTGCAGCGCGCGGTCCGTCTGCCGCTGCCCGAGGCGCGGGATGCCGGGCGCGGGGCGAGTGTATCGCCCCTGCCCATCGCGGCCTCGGCGTCGGGGCGTCGGGTGGCGAGCCGGACACTGCGCTGGACTGCGCTCGCAGCGAGCTTCATCGCCGCAATCAGCGTTGGCGGGCTGCTTTGGCTCGCCGTGCCCCGATCGAGCCTGGCCGGAGACGTCGTCAACCACATGGCCGAAGAGCCGGAGGCGTGGCGACGCACGACGGCCGTCGTCTCGCCGGCCGCCCTCGACGCCGTGATGCAGGACGCCCACATGCACCTGTCCGCGGCGACGGCCGGCCTTGTCAGCTATGCCAGCAGTTGTGGATTTCGGGGCCATCAGGTGCCCCACCTGGTCGTTCAGGATCCCTCCGGACCCGTGACCGTCATGGTGCTTGTTCACGAGTCGGCGCGCTCCCCCGACGATTTCGACGAGCAGGGCTACCGGGGCGAAATACTGCCCGTGCCCGGCCATGGCGCGATCGCCATCCTGACGCGCAACCAGAGGCTGGATGCAGCGGCCCTGGACCGGATCGCACTGCAGCTGCGCGCGGCGATTCGCTGGACGAATTGAGGATTTACAGTCGGTTCAAGCGGTGCGTGATCGGCTCCGCGACGAACCGCACCGCATGGTCGCGGCCCTCCCAGCCGTCGGGAAACCGGCGCGTGAAATCCAAACGGTCGTGGGCTGCGAGGTCCGTCGGTGCGAAACGCACCCCCCACAGGCCGAACGGTTGCGAAGCCGCCTCACGCTCTGCCACCGCCGTCCAGCCGTCGAAGCCGAAATGCAGTGTGAACGGCGCGCGTGCCTCGATCACCAAGCCGACGCCGCGCTCGAGGCATTCGACCGGAACTTCATCGCGCCAATGCCAGGCCGCCGCAGGTTTGGGTTCGGCCCCGCCGTAGCGTGCCGCGACCGCTTCCAAGAGTTCCAAAGGCCGCCCTTCATCAGATGCGATCAGGAGTTTCAGAAACTCGGCGTGCGCCCACAGCAGGGGCATCGCGCTGCCGGAGGGACGGCCGGGCGCCAAGCCGCGCGCCGGTATCGGCGCCGCGTCCCAGACTTGCTCCGGCAGAAGGCCGCCAACGCTCGCGCAGTTCCAGATCGTCTCGAGGTAGGAGAGCGCCGGCTCGCCGGCCTGCATGGCAAGGTGCCCTCGCTCCCCGACCAGCAGCGGCCACAGGCGGCCGATGCCGCTGCCGTCGAACGGCCGGCCGTCGCGATGCTCGCCGTAACCGTCTTCGTTGTAACGATGGTACAGATCCCCGGAAGGTGTCCCAACGCGCAGCACCGCGTCGACCACCGCGAGGGTCTCGGCGACGCGCCGATCGTGCGGGCTGCGCAGGCCCAGCCGGACGAGGTACGAAAAGTCCATGCTCACGAGGGCCGCGGCGGCGATCGTCTCGCCTTTCCGGTTGCGCAACTGCATGCGCTCGGTGAGACCTCCCGATTTGGCGGCCGGCGCGATGCGCACGTAGTGACCCGCGACCCCGGCGCGTCTGGCGAGCGCGCCGCCCTCGGCGTAGCACCACGACTCGAGGCGGGTGTTCCAATCATCGGCGACGGACTCCGCGTAGGCGCGCTCTTCGGCGTCGAGCCATGGCGCCGCGGCGATCAGCGCAGCGATCGCGACGGCGACCGTGAAGGGACTCACGCCCGGGTTTTCCTCCCAACGATCCTGCTCGCTCGACGGCCCCGTGCGAACGATGAACCCGACGGCGGCTCGAACCATCCGCCCCGTGCCGCCGAGTTCCGGCAGTCCCCGCTCGCGCAGCTTGGCCGCGAGCAGCACCGGAAAGCCCGTCTCGTCGAGTTGGGTTCCCGTCCAGAACGGCGCGCCGTCCGGAAAGTAGTTCTGCGGCCAGCGGCCTTCCGCGGTCTGGGTCGCGAGCAGGTGACCGAGGATCCGCCTCACGTCCTGCAGCTGATTGGCACCCAGCAACGCGAAGGCGCTCAGGGTCGCATCGCGCGGCCAGACCAAGTGATATCCGCCCAGAGTGTCCGTCGTATTGCCCCAGGGTACGCTCAGGCTCGCAACGACGGCCCCCGGATAGTTGCGGTCCTCGTGGATTTTCAGAATCGTCGCGGACAGGAGCCCTGCGTCCCCGAGTCGCGGTGTCGGCCGCGGCAGACGCAGTCGCTTGCCCCAGGTTTCCCATGCGTCGAGAAACTCTTTTCGCAGACCGTCGAAACCGTCCGCGAGCGCGCTGTGCACCAAAGTGCTTGCCCCGCTCGGTGTGGCGGCAAATCCGAGCGCGAGCACGCCTTGCGGCTCGCGTGCCTCCGCGGTCAAGGCCACCGAACCCGAGTCGGCCGCGGAAAAATCGAAGCTGAGGGCTCCATGGCGCGCCAGGTCCTGCCAGCCGTCCGAGTAACCGACGTAGCCACAGCTGAGATGCGCCAGCGGCCTACTTGCCGCAAAGCACAGGGCCGCATCCCCCCGGCGCGCATACAGATCGTTGCCGTCATGCCAGGCGTCGTTCTCGCGCCCGGTGCTTCCCAAGTGGGGCGCCACGATCACGACGAGCCGATAGGCACCGGAGAGCGTATAGCGAATCAACAGGACGTCGCGGCTCGGGTCTGGCAGGACCTCCAACGTCAGCGAGTACCGTTCGCCGGTGTGTGTCACGGTGATGAGCGGCAGATAAGGCCCCGGTGTCGCGAGCACGTAACGCCGCTCGCGCTTCAGATCGATCCACCGTTCGGCGCCAACGAGGTAGAAGCTGATATCCCGCACCTGCGGCTTTCCGGTGGACGGCCAGTAGACCTCATTGACGATCCCATGTCCGACCGTCGCCCAAAGGCGCGACGGGCCCAAAGCGGTCGTGACGAAATCTTTGTCGCTGGAGCACCAGGTCGGCGCGACACCGGGTTTGCCGAATGCGAGGCCACCCGTCATGAGGCGGTACCGCGGGGGGTGGGAATGTGCATAGGTCATGCTGTCCTCGAAATGGTCCGCCGTGTGTTCGCAAGCGCACACTGCCGCCGGGTTCCGCAGCGCCGCATCGCGGATGAACAGGGATGGCGGACCCCATTCATAAAAGAGTCATATTTCGGCTGCTACAGTGGAGAGTGCCACGGCAGACCGGAGTTGAGGATCGATGAATGACCACGGAACGGGCGAACGAGCGGCACGCATTCGGGAGGAGATCGCGGACAGCTTCGACGAGGAGCTGGAGCTGGAGCTCGACGACGAGCGAATCCGCGAGCTCCTCGGCGACTCGGCGCGGACCGCCGAGAGCGCAGCGCGCGAGTTCTACTTCAAGGAGCTGTTTCGGCTGCAGCGCGAGCTGGTCAAACTGCAGGATTGGGTGGTTGCGCACAAACGCAAGGTGGTCGTGATTTTCGAAGGTCGCGATGCGGCCGGCAAGGGCGGCGTGATCAAACGGATCTCGCACCGATTGAATCCCCGCGTTTGTCGGGTCGCCGCACTACCCGCGCCGAACGACCGTGAACGGTCTCAATGGTACTTTCAGCGCTACATCGCTCATTTGCCGGCCGGCGGCGAAATCGTCTTGTTCGACCGCAGCTGGTACAACCGCGCCGGCGTCGAGCGGGTCATGGGATTTTGCACCGAGAACGACGTCGAGGAATTTTTTCGCGACGTGCCCGAGTTCGAGAGAATGCTCGTGCGCTCCGGGATCATTCTGATCAAATACTGGTTCTCGATCACCGACGAAGTGCAACACCTGCGTTTCCAAGTGCGCATCGACGATCCCCTGAAACAATGGAAGCTCTCCCCGATGGATCTGGAATCGCGCCGCCGGTGGGAGCAGTACACGAAAGCCAAGGAGTCGATGCTCGAGCACACGCATATTCCGGAGGCGCGCTGGTGGGTCGTCGAAGCGGTCGACAAGAAGCGGGCCCGCTTGAACTGCATCCACCATCTGCTCAGCCAGATTCCCTACGAAGAGATAGGGCGGCCGCCGACAGTCCTGCCGGCGCGGATTCACAATCCTGAGTACCACCGCGCGCCCGTACCGGCCGACATGTTCGTGCCGGCCATCTACTGAGGACATCATGCCCCTCGATCATTTCGTCACCCTGGGTCGCTCCGGTCTGCGCGTGAGTCCGCTTTGTCTCGGCACCATGACCTTCGGTCCAGACTGGGGCTGGGGCGCTTCCCCGGAGGATTCCGCCCGCATCCTGGAGCGATACCTCGACCTCGGCGGGAATTTCATCGACACCGCCAACGTATATACGAAGGGGCATTCCGAGAAGATCATCGGCGATCATCTGGGCAAAACGAAGGGAAAACGCGACCGTGTCGTGATTGCGACCAAGTTCTTCGGATCGATGCTGACGGGCGATCCGAATTCCGGCGGCGCGGGCCGGAAAGCCATCGCGGCGGCCTGCGAGCAGTCGCTGCGACGCTTGCAGACCGATTACATCGATCTGTACTGGATGCACTGCTGGGATGCGAACACCCCGATCGAGGAGACCCTGCGGACGCTCGATGACCTCGTAACGGCCGGCAAGGTGCGCTACATCGGTTTTTCGGACACTCCGGCCTGGAAGACCATGGAGGCGCAGATGATCGCCAAGTTTCGGGGCTGGACTCCGCTGATCGCGATGCAGCTCGAATACTCGCTGCTGGAGCGCACGATCGAGGGGGAACTGATCCCGATGGCGATCGAGCAGGGACTCGGCGTCACGCCATGGTCACCGCTGAAATCGGGCGTCCTCAGCGGCAAATATACCCGGGCCAACGCCGGACAGATCAAGGCCGGTCGCGGCGAGTGGGCGACTGCTGCGCTGACCGACGAGGCCTATGCGGTCATCGACGAGCTCTCGAAGGTCGCGACGGAGCTCGAATCGACGCCGGCCCGCGTGGCGCTCGCGTGGGTGCAGCAGCGTCCGGGCGTGAGCGCCACGATCATCGGGGCAAGAACCCTGCAACAGCTCGACGACAATTTGGCGGCACTCGATGTGCGACTGCGGCCACGGGACTTGGAACGCCTGGACGCGCTGACCGCGCCGACTTTGAATTTTCCCCACGATTTCCTGCAGGGGGCACGTCGATTCTCGAGCAGCGGCACGACCATCAATGGGGTGACGGCCGACGTCAGTCCGATGGCACCGACGGGCGCGGACGACGCCTATTGAGAGATCCGCGCTGCTCGACAGTTGAGCGCTGCGCGAGAGGTCAGCGCTGCTCGACAGTTCAGCGCTGCAAATGCCGGTCGAAGAAACTCACGGCCGCCTCGTAGGCTTCGCGCGCTTCGGGCAGATCCTGATCGCCCAGAAAGAATCCGTGACCCATGCCCTCCCAGATGCGCAGCTCCGCCTCCACCCCGCCCGCACGAAGCAGGGAATGCGTATAGACCACGGAACTCAAGGCGACATCGCGCGTGCCCGTGATCAACAGTGACGGCGGAAAAGCCGCCATCACCGGTGCGGAGCGAGCGGGGAAGGCGAGGGGATCTTGGGGGTCCGTCCCCCGAAAGTAGGGATTCGCAGCGATCGAATCCCCGGGTTCCCACCACCCGACCGCGGCGGCCAGATTTCCCGAGTCGCCCTCCGTCCAATATGCGGCTCCCTCGCAAAACATGCCGATGGCACCGGGCAAGGGCAGCTTTTCCCGTTCGAAACGGGCGATCGCTTCCGCGGTCAGCAGGCCGCCCGCCGAGCATCCGTAAATGCCGATGCGCCGGGGATCGTAGGCGCCAAGCAGCGCCCGGTAGACGGCGACGACATCGTCGGTCGCCGCCGGGAACGCGTACTCCGGCGCCTGCCGATAGTCGATGCTGATGACCTTGATCTTCCCGAGGGAGGCGATCGGCAGCGATTCCGTATGGCTCTCGGTACGCGCACAGCAGATGAAGGCGCCGCCGTGCAGGTTGACGAGCACCCGGCGCTCGTTTTCGCGCGCTATCCCGCCTGCCGGCGTAAATATTTCCACGAGGACACCGCCGATGGTCTTGGTCTCGACGGCGACGGGATAGCGCCGACGAAGCGCCAGATAGCGGTCTGATTTGTAGAATTCCTCCGCCAGGCAGCGACGAATCGCCGGCATGGCGGCCTTGTCCGCATTCTTGGCCGGAGGGCAAGGACTTTGGACCGCAGCCTCCGCTTCGCCGCGATTGCGCTCCTCTTTCAGCACGGCGCGCGCATCCGTACTCAGAAGACCTGACTCCGGAAGATCGAAGGCCGGGACGTGCGTCGTCCCGTCGCCCTCGGTGGCCGGCCGATCGGCAAGACTCGACGACGAGCACGCGAGCGTGGCGACGATGATTGAAACAAACGCGCGGTACAGCATGCGCCATTCTGGCAGAGACCCACACGCGGGGGCAGACCGGGGTCGAAATTTCGCCGCAGAAACATTTTTTTCAAGAATCTGAGTCATTCCTCCCAAAAACGGCGCGTACATGCCCAGGAGGAAACTACTATGAACTTTGCCGCTGTCTCTCGTCTTGGGATCGTTTCGTTCAGTCTGCTGACGGGTGCGGTGCTCGCCGCACCGACCACTCTGCCGGATTTCGGCCATCTCCCGCTGGGCTTCGAGAAAAACGTCGGACAGACGGCGGACCGCGTGCAATGGCTCGCCCGCACGCCCGAGTCCACGCTGTACCTCGCGGGCAGTGACGCCACCGTGCAGATCAATCACATCGACAAGCTGGAACGCGACGGCGTGGACATCTCGCGCGCGCGCAGCTCCGCGCTGACGATGCACCTGATCGACGCGCAGACGGTCCGAGCGAGCGAGGGCGAGGACTTGCAGCCCGGGACCGTGAACTACTTCAGGGGCAACGACAGCGCGCACTGGCAGAAAGGCGTGCCGATGTACGGCCAAGTCCGGCTCGACGAGGTCTACCCGGGCGTGAGCCTGCTCTACCACGGCGAGCGCGGCCAGCTCGAGTACGACTTCGTCGTGGCCCCTCAGGCCGACCCGACGCGCATCGCCCTCGGGTTCACCGGCGCCACTCCGACAATCGCGACCAATGGCGATCTCTTGTTGCCGATACCCGGCGACTCGACGGTGCGCTTCGACAAGCCGGTCGTCTATCAGATGACCAACGGAAAGCGTACCTCGGTACGTTCCTCCTACACGCTCGCCGCCAATGGACAGGTGAGCTTCCGCCTGGGGCCTTATGACCATGGCCGGGAACTGATCATCGACCCGAAGCTCGTCTTCCTGGGCACGCTCGGCGCCGGCGACTACCCCTACGCCACGAATCTCGGCCAGATGACGGTCGACTCGACCGGGGCCATGTACTTCATCGGGACGACCAATGACCCGACCTACCCGGTCAGCGCGAATGCCTACCAGAAGGTGTGCGGCCCGGCGACCGGTTCCAATGCGAGCAACGGTGGCGTGTATTGTGGAACCTACGGCGCCACGAGCGCTTACGTGAGCAAGATCAGCGCGGACGGTACCAAGCTCGTCTACTCCACCTATCTCAGCGGTGGCGGCGGTTACGAGCAGGGCACGTCGGTCGCGGTGGACTCGTCCGGAGTTGCCTACCTGCTGGGTGCGACGGCGTCCAACGATTTCCCGATCACCTCGGACGCCTTCGAGACGCTTTGCCAGCCCACCTCGAACCCCGTGTTGTCACCGCCGGTCCCCGCCCCCGTCGCGCAGTGTAATAACTTCGGCAACGGCGGCGGCACGGAATACACGGTCAACGGTCCGGAGATGTTCTACGCGAAGCTCAGCGCCGATGGCTCCACCCTGATCTATTCCAGCTTTCTCGGCGGATCGGCGCCCGCTTATCCTGTCGCGACCGCTCTGGATGCCGCCGGCAACTGGTATGTGTACGCACAGACCGGGATCTATGACTCCCAAAACATTTACGCCGGTTCGGCCGGCCCTGGCGCCGACGTGCAGTTCCCGGGGATCAGCAGCAGCGGTTACCAGACGATCTCGACGGCGCTCGACGGCAATCAGCATGCGACCAACATCCCGAACGCCGCGGTGCTGAGCAAGTTCAGCAACGACGGCCACACGCTGCTCTACGGTACGTTCCTCGCCGACGAGACTTCCGGGTACAACGTCCTTCCGCAGAGCCTCGCGGTGGGCGCGAACGGCATCGTCTTCCTTGGCGGCATCACGCCGGCGGCGCACTTTCCGACCACGACGGGCGCTGTCAAAGCGGCGTGCACGGCGGTCGTGACAGGCGCGACCTATTCCTGCACCAGTGAAGATGCGTTCGTCGCCGCAATCGACACGACGAAGAGCGGCCAGGCTTCGCTGGTCTACTCGACACGCCTCGGTGGTTCCGCACCGGGCGGCTATTCGCCCTCCTCCGGCTCGAACATCCCGAACCAGCAGGCGTTTGGCTTGGCCGCCAATTCGGCCAATGACGTTTACGTCACCGGCGTGACCTACGACCAGACCTTCCCGGTGCCGTCCACCGGCTATCAGCCTTCCTGCAACACGTTCAACTCGTCGAACTACTTGAATTGCAGTACGGCGTACGTCGTCGAACTCAATGCGACCGGGACGGCGATACTCGCCGGCTCATTCCTCAGCGGGCCGGCCGCCTACTACGAGTCATCCGCCGGATACAAAGTGCAGGTCGACAGCAACGGCAAGGTGTACCTCTACGGTACCTCACAGGACGGCTACAACACGTTCCCGCTGGTGAACCCCGTGCAGGGCTACAGCAACAACAACGAGATCTACGTCGCGACGATGTCCTCCGATCTGACCAAGTTGTTGTTCTCCACGCGCCTGGGCAATCCCTCCCTCGCCGGTGGGAATGCATTACCGGTCAACGGCCTCGCCTTGGACCCGGCCAACAACATCTACTTTGCCGCAACCACCGAAGACTCGAGCTTTGCCGCGACACCGGGTACCTACACGACGGCGGCGAGTTCCGGAACCGAGAATCACACCTTCTTCGGCAAGATCAGCCCGGTCCTGCTCTCCGACACCACGACGCTCGGTGTGAGCCCGGCAAGTCCCGTCGTCAGCGGCACCAGCGTGACCTTTACCGCCACGGTCAGCGGCAGCGGTTCCACGGCACCCACTGGCACGGTGACCTTCCTCGATGGCACCGCGACCTTGGGCACGGGCAGCTTGAGCGGCGGCAAGGCCACCTACACGACCACGACACTGAGCACGGCCGCGCATAGCGTTACGGCATCGTACGGCGGTGATTCCAATTATTCCGCGTCAACGTCGTCAGTCGTCAGTTTCACCGTGACCGCGCCGCCCCCGCTGCCCACGGTCACGATCGCCGTCTCGCCGACCACCGTCACGGTCGGTCAAAGCGCGACGGTGACCTGGTCCTCCACCAATGCGACGGCCTGCACGGCGAGCAGCGCCTGGACCGGCGCTCAAGCGACGAGCGGCACGCTCACCGTCAAACCCACCACCGCGGGTTCGCTCAGTTATGACCTGGCCTGCACCGGCGCCGGCGGATCCGCGAACGGCACCGCGGCATTGACCGTGAAGGCCGCGGCGCCGACCGTCACCATCAGTGTGTCGCCCACGAGCATCACGGTGGGCCAGAGCGCCACGGTGACGTGGTCCTCCACGAACGCCACGGCGTGTACTGCCAGCAGCGCCTGGAGCGGCACGCAGGCAACCAGCGGTACCCTCGCCGTCACGCCCAGCGCGGCCGGTTCACTCAGCTACGCTCTCGCGTGCACGGGGACGGGCGGCTCTGCCAACGGCGCCGCCTCGCTGACCGTCACCGCGGCTGCGAGCGGCGGCGGGAAAAGCGGCGGCGGTGGCGCGCTGAACGAGTGGACGCTGCTGATCTTGGCGACGCTCGCCTTCGCGATCCGAGGCGGCGTGCCGCCTCGCTTCGCTCGGTTACGAAGATCCGCTCGCACTGTCCGATGAGCAGGCGTGTTGACCATAATACCGTCGCCTAGATCGGCATCGCGCCCAGACCGCCCGGCGGACTGGTGGGATGGGCAGGAGCGCCAGGGACGGCGCACCCTGCAGTGGCGCCGGCAGTCGCATCCTGTATATTCCATGTCCGTTCTGCGCGCGCCCGACCCGTGCGCCGAATCGCGGATAGAGAATCTCCGGGAGCGACGTGACCATCCGATCGAGCGAGTGTCTTGGCCGACGCTGAGATCACGGAATTGCTGCACGAGTGGCGCGCCGGGAAGCCCGCCGCCCTGGATCGTCTCTTCGAGGCGGTCTATCCGCGCTTGCGGGAGATCGCCGGCGCCCTATTCCACAACGAGCGCCTGGAACACGTGCTGCAGCCGACCAGCCTGGTCAACGAGCTGTTCCTCAAGCTCGTCCGTCAGCACAGTCTGCGTTTCGAGGATCGCGAGCACTTCTATTCGCTGTCGGCGCGCATCATGCGCCGGGTGTTGATGGATCATGCGCGGGAAACTCGGCGTCAAAAGCGCGATGGCGGTGTGCGTGTGCCCCTCGATGAAAATCTGGCCTGGATCGACTCGTCCGACGCCCATTTGCTCGACCTCGATGAGGCTTTGGTCAGGCTCGATCAAGTCGATCCGACCAAGTGCCGAATCGTGGAACTGCGTTTTTTTCTCGGATTCACGGCGTCCGAGACCGCCGAATTGCTGTCCACGTCGAAGGCCAGCATCGATCGGGAGCTGAAGTTCGTCAGGGGCTGGCTGTACGATCAGCTGCACGATCCGGAACTCTCCAGAGCCAGCCAAAGGCCTGGTGAATGAGCGACGGTCCGGCGGCCTGGCGCGAACTGCAAACGCTCTTCGATCTCGTCGATCGCACGCCCGCCGAGGATCAGGAGAGCGTGCTGGCGTCGGCGACCGCGGATCCGGAACTGCGTGCGCGGGTGCTGCGCATGGTGCGCGGCGCGAATCAGACGCCGGAGGGTCCTTCATGCCCGGCGGAGCCGGGCGGCGCACCAGGTCGGCTCGGCCCGTATCACGTCCTGCGCGCGATCGGGTCCGGCGGCATCGGCACCGTCTACCTCGCGGAGCGCTTGTTGGGCGGTGCGCCGCACCGGGTCGCAATCAAGGTTCTCTCGCCGCACGCCGCGGGGAAGCACTTCATCGAACGCTTTCATCGCGAGCAGCACATTCTCGCGATGCTCGACCACCCGAACATTACGCGCTTGCTCGACGCCGGTCTCGGCGAGACCGGGCAACCCTATCTCGTCATGGACTTCGTCGACGGCGGTCACATCGACGAGTACTGCGACCGCGAGTTGCTGAGCGTCGATGCGCGGGTGCGGCTCTTTCTGCAGGTCTGCGAGGCGATCGCCCATGCGCACCGAAACCTCGTGGTGCACCTCGACCTCAAACCGTCCAACGTCCTGGTCAACGCCGAAGGCGTCGTGAAGCTCCTCGACTTCGGCACCAGCAAACTCGTTCAGCCCGATGTCTCGGTGACGACCACGATTTTCGCGACACCCGCCTATGCGAGCCCCGAACAGTTGCGCAACGAAGCGGTAACGACCGCCTGCGACATCTATTCGCTCGGCGCCATCCTTTTCTATCTCCTGACCGGCGAGGTGGAAGGAGGACGCCGCTCGGCTGCGCTCGCCATCGAGCGCGCTTTCAAGGAAGCGCAGCCTCAGCACCTGTCCTCGGCCGGCATCACGGACGCGGCCGCGCGGGCCCGCGGCACCAATGCCGCGGGTCTGAAACGGATTCTGGACGGCGACATCGATACGATCGTCACCAAGTGCCTGCGACCGCGGCCCGCGGATCGCTATGCCTCGGTGGATACGCTCATTCAGGACATCGTGCGTTATCTCGAGGGCCGGCCGATTCTGGCGCGACCCCAGACCGCGCTCTATCTCGGCGGCAAGTTCCTGCGCCGTCACCGCTTCAGCGCCGCGATCACGAGCCTGCTGCTGGTCGCGCTCGTGGCGACAGGAGTCCTCGCCGGCTGGCGTCAGCAGGAGGCGCTGCGCGAAGGCCGGCGGGCGCTGACCATGCAGTCTTTCATGTACCGGGTGTTCAAGCTCGCCAATTCCTACGCCACAGGAAAGCCGAGCTTTTCGGTGACGGAGTTTCTCGAGCTCAGTCTGCGGCAGCTGCCCGACTACATCAAAGACCCGGCGGATCTGCGTCAGGCACAACTTGGCATCGCCGAATCGATGTACGAGAACGGCGCCTTCCCCCAGGCAAGGCGGGCTTTCGAGTCGGTTGAAACAACGGCTCGCGCGGCTCACGACACGGCGGCGGAAGCCGAGGCCGACGCCTTCGCAGGCGACATCGATTACCACTCCAGCGAGCCGCAGCGCGGCGCCGACTTGACCGAACGCGCACTGAAACTGTCACGGACACCCGGTGTGCCGGCTTCGGCTCGCGTGTGGGCCGCGATATTCTATGCCTGGAACCGAGACAGTAATGGGTTTCGGTCCGACGAAAATCTTGCGCTTTTGCGGTCCGCGGTCGCCGAGACGCGGCAAGCCGATCTGTCGGAGCACGAGAGAGGCGAAGCGCTTTTCTACTGGGCCCAGGACGTCCAATTGCGAGGCGACATGCAGACGGCCGAGGTCGCCTTGAATGAAGTCCTCGCGATCTACAAGAACGATCCGTCCGCTTTGTGCCAACAATCGAATGCCTACGGTTTATTGGCCTGGGTGGAGCAGTGGCAGGGCAACGCGGCTGAAAGTCTGCCGCTCTATCAGAGAGCTTATGAGGGGGCGAGACGCTGTTCGGGACCCGACAGTCCGGACGCGCTTCAACAGCAAGAATTCCTCGCCGGTGCACTGGTGAAAGTGGGCCGGGGATCCGAGGCCTTGGCGCTGATGACCGATGCGCTGCCGAAGTGGCGAAAAGTAAACGGTACCGGTCCGAACCTGGCGCAACCATTGAACTTCATGATCATGGCGGAACTCGCAACCGGGCACGCCGCCGAGGCGGAGGTCCATGCACGGGAGATGGTCGACGTCCAGACCGGCGTGGTGGATGCACACGATCGGCGCTTCGGTGCATCGCAACTGCTTTGGGCCAAGGCCTTGGTCCAGCAGGCGAAATTCAAAGAGGCGCTGCCACACGCGCAGCTTGCCGACGAATTGCTCGCAAAAGGAGCGGTCTCGAAAGGCGGTCGGGAGATGACCGCCGAGGCCCATCAGGTGCTGCTGGACGTCCAGTCCCACCTGACGGCGACCCCGCACTGACCTCCCGCGCCTAACTGCACGGGTCCGCGCGGCGCGGCAGGGAGAACTCGTTCATGGCGAACCGATATACTTTGACGCTCGTTCAGCCCGTGTGCTTCTCTTCAGGAGACCATCATCTCAAGCGATCACTCTCGATCGACGCCGCGAGCGCTATTTCCCGGCCGCCGCTTCAGCGGCCTGCTGTTCGACATGGATGGAACCTTGCTCAGTTCGATCGCGGCGGCGGAGCGCATTTGGGGCGCTTGGGCACGGCGTCACCGCCTCGACGTCGCCGCTTTTCTGCCGACGATCCATGGGGTGCAGTCCATCGAGACCGTCCGCCGCCTCGCGCTTCCCGGCGTGGATCCGGAAGTCGAGGCGGCGGCGATCACGCGCGCGGAGATCGAGGACGTCGAGGGCATCGAAGAGATCTCCGGCGCCGCCGATTTTCTGCGGTCGCTGCCCGCCGATCGGTGGGCGATCGTCACGTCCGCGACGCGCGAGCTGGCATCCCGGCGTCTCGCCGCAGCCGGGCTGCCGCTGCCGGCGGTGATCGTGACCGCGGAAGACGTCGAACGCAGCAAACCCGCACCGGATGGATTTCTCCTGGCCGCCCGGCGCTTGGGAGTCGAGCCCGGGGACTGCGCCGTGTTCGAGGACTCGTCCGCCGGCATCGCGGCGGCCGAAGCGGCCGGCGCGGCGGTCATCGTCATCACCGCCGCACATGCCCACGCGATTGCCACGCCGCACCTTCGACTGGCCGGCTTCAGGGCACTGAGGGTCGAACGCACGCCGACGGGTTTACTCGAGCTCTGGGACGCTCATCGAGCGTAGCGTGGCGATCGTCGTTTCGACGATCGCGCCCGATTCCCGCGGGCGCCGGCGAGCGCTCCGGCTAGCGAAGTCTCTCCGGCGTCAAGCGCCCCACCTCCACGTAGCCGGAGTCCGCGGCAGCGAGGATCCGGTGCACGGCGGCATAGGCAGCGGCGAGATGCTCATCCGTACCGAACGGCGGATTGACGATCACGAGGCCGCTGCCGGCGAGGCCGACACCGGCATCGTCCGGGTAAATCGCGAGGTCGGCGTAGAGCATCTTGGGAATCTCGAGTGCCTCGAACCGGGCGTGCACGTTCTGCCGCTGGCTGGCGCTGCGGATCGGGTACCACATCAGATAGATGCCTGTGGGCCAGCGCTCATGGGCCGCGCCGAATGCCTGCAACATGGTCTTGAGTTCGTCCAGGCTTTCGTAGGGAGGATCGATCAGGACCAGCCCGCGTCGTTCGTCGGGCGGCAGCTGGGCTTTCAGGACCGCGTACCCGTCATCGATCTCCGTGCGCAGCCGCCCCAGGGACTCCACCTCGCGTTCCACCGTGCGCGCCTCGGCGGGCATCAGTTCCGCGAACACGGCGCGGTCCTGCGGACGCAGCGCATTGGCGATCAAGGCCGGAGATCCCGGATAACGCGGCAACCGTTTGCCGCGCCTGGCGTGGATCGCGGTGAGATACGCCGCGATGTCGGCTTCGCCCATTCCTTCCTTGACCAGGAGTTGCACGCCCCGGTCCGCCTCGCCGGACTTGTGGGCCTCGGGCGCCTGCAAGTCGTAATAGCCGCGCCCCGCGTGCGTATCGAGCGCAAAAAACCCCGTGTCCTTGCGCTTCAGCGCGTCGAGGCAGTACTGCAGGGCGATGTGCTTCGCGACGTCGGCAAAATTCCCGGCGTGGTAGATGTGCTTGTAATTCATGGCGATGCCATTGTGCACGCACCGGTCGGATCAGCGGTGATTTCCCTCGAGCGTCTCCGTGAACAACCGATCGATACGCTTGTACTCGTCCAGCCAGGAATCGGCGTTCGTGAAGCCGTGGCGATCGAGCGGATAGGGCGAAATCGAGAAATTGTCCTTGTGCAACTCGATCAGGCGCTCGTAGAGGCGCATCGAGTCCTCGAACAGCACGTTGTCGTCGATGACCCCATGACAGATCAGCAAAGTATCCTGAAGACCGGCCGCGAATTCGATCGGCGAGCTTCGCGCATAGGCGATCGGGTCGACCTGCGGGTCGTTGAGGATCTCGGAGGTATAGGTATCGTCGTATTGCATCCAGTCGGTCACGGGACGCAGCGCCGCGCCCGCGACGAACTCGCCCGGTGCGCGGAACAGCGCCATCAGCGTCATGAATCCGCCATAGGAGCCGCCGTAGAGACCGATGCGAGCGGGATCGGCCGCCGCATGCTCGACGAGCCATTTCTTGCCGTCGAGCAGATCTTCGAGTTCCGGATGACCCATCTGACGATAGATCGCGGTTCGCCAATCGCGTCCGTACCCGGCGGATGCGCGGTAGTCCAGATCGATCACGACGTAGCCGCGACGCACCAGCAGGTTGTTGAACATCTGCTCCCTGAAATAATACGGGTAGCGCAGGTGCACGTCCTGCAGATACCCGGCCCCGTGCACGAACAACACCGCGGGGTGTTTGGCGCCGTCCACCGGCGGCCGATAGACTTTCGCGAAGATCACGCCGTCGAAGTGTGTCGAGGGCACCTGGACGATTTCCGGTGTGACCCAGCGCAGCGGCTTGAAGGCGGCAGTTCGGGTGTCGGTGAGTTCGCGTACGCCGCCCGTGCCGTCCGCGCGCGCGACCGCGACCTGCGCGGGGACATAGCTCGATGAATGGGTGACGAGGAGCTGCTTGCCATCTTCCGACAAGGCGAAGGATTCGACGCCCTCGAGATGCGTGAGCCGCTCGAGGTTGCCGCCCTTGCTGGGGACGCGATAGACATCGTACGAGTAGGGCGCCGACACGTTGCCGAGGGCGTATAGCCAGCGGCCGTCGGCCGACAGCACGGGCTTCGACAGCTCGAAGCGGCCGTGCGTCAGGGCGCTCGCGGCCGCGTCCGTTACTTTCGTGTAGAGCTGGGAATAGCCTGATTCTTCCGACTGGTACCAGAGCGTTCGCCCGTCGCCCAGCCAGCCGAAGCCGCTGTATTCGTGGTTCACCCAGGCCGGGTCGCTCAAGCGATGCTGCGTCACGAGTTTGAAGCCGTCAAAATCGACACTGGCGATCCATCGATCCTTGTGATCAGTCGCGAACAGTTCGATCGCCAGGGCGCCGCCCTCACGGCTCCATGCAATCGTCGCGGATTCCTGTGCCTCCTCGTCGGAATCATCGGAGATCACGCTCACCTGGCGTGTCGCCGGCGAAGACGCCGGTGACGTCGCGGGAGCCGACGCGCGGTTTTCGGCTCGCACCGACTGCAGCGGATCGTCATGGATGCCCGGCAGGACGCCGACGTCGAGTGCATGCGCGGTGTGAGCGGCGAGATCGATCAGCAACAGAGATTGCGGCGGCGGCGGATTGCGGCCGACGCGCAGCCGCTCGTCCTCGAACTCCTCGTAACCGGAGTTGGTGACGTAGCGCGTGAGTTTGCCTACTCGGCCCTTCTCGAAGGTCCTGGGCTCCGTGATCACCAGCAGCCAGCGACCGTTCGGAGACAGCTCCGTGTCGCGGATCTTCACGTCGTCGCCGAGATAATAAGGCGACGCGGCACGCGTCGGATCCAGACGCTCCTGGTCCTCGGCATATTTTCGCGCGAAGTCCTTTTGGTCCTGAAGCTTCTTGAGCGTCGAGAAAATACGCAGCTGGGTGTCCCGCAGATCGTCGGGCGCCGGCGCCGCGTCGGGGCTCTTTTCCGCGCGCAGCACGGCGGCCGAACTCGTCAGGCCGCTTTTGAAATCGTGGATGAACCAGTCGTTGCCGCTGCGAAATTCCAACAACCGCCCGTCCGCGGAGAACTGCGGCGCGCTCACGCCCGCGACACCGCGCGTGATCTGGGTGATGTCCTTGCCCCCGACCTGGCGCACGAACAAGTCCCCATTGCGCACGAAGGCGGCCTGTTTGCCGGCGGCATCGTAGACCGCATCCGTCTCCGCGGTGGCCGTCGCGGTCCCCTCGACGAGCCGGTCGGCACCGCTCGCCAGATCGATCCGGTGCAGATCGTTCACCGTCGAAGAGGCGCGTTTGATCGAGTAGTACACCGCGTGGCCGTCGCTCGACCAATACGCCGCTTGGACGGGGAAGCCGATCCAGGCGGGATCCGCCATGATCTGTTCGAGTGTCAGCGGCGGGGAGTCCTCACCGGGCGAGATACCCAGCGGCTCCGTGCCGGCCGCCGCCGCCAGGGCTGCCGTCGCGACACCCAATCCGAGCAAGGCCGCGCTCATGGCCGCCCGCAGCGGCCCTCCGCTCGAGAGGCCGCTCACGGGCTCGCCTGCGTCGGCAGTTCCGCGAGAAAATCGCGGGGCCGCAGGAAGTCGGAGTACAGACGGGCTTCCGGTGAGCCCGGCGGCGGTTGCCAGTCGTATTCCCACCGCGCGAGCGGCGGCATCGACATCAAGATCGATTCCGTGCGCCCGCGCGACTGCAGTCCGAAAAGCGTACCGCGATCGTAGACCAGATTGAATTCCACGTATCGACCACGCCGGTAGAGCTGGAATTCCCGCTCGCGCTCGCCATAGGGGTGATCCTTGCGCCGGGCAAGGATCGGCAGATATGCGGCCAAGAAATGGTCGCCGACGCTGCGCTGGAGGCTGAAGCAGCGCTCGAAGCCGCCGTCGTTCAGGTCGTCGAAGAACAAACCGCCGACGCCCCGGGTCTCGTTGCGGTGGGGCAGGAAGAAATATCGGTCGCACCAGCTCTTGTAATTCTCGTAGACGCCTTCCCCGAACGGCAAACAGGCCGCGCGCGCGGTCTCGTGCCAGTGCCGCACGTCCTCATCGAACGGATAATACGGCGTCAGATCGAAGCCGCCACCGAACCACCAAACCGGAGCTGCATCGCGCGGCGTCGCGATGAGAAACCGTACGTTCGCATGCGTCGTGGGCGCATAGGGATTGCGCGGGTGGAATACCAGCGAAATGCCCATCGCCTCGAAGGGCGCTCCGGCGATTTCAGGCCGCTGCTGGGTCGCCGATTGCGGCATCTTGTCGCCGAAGACGTGGGAGAACGACACGCCGGCGCGTTCGAAGATCGCGCCGCCGGACAGGATGCGGCTCTCGCCGCCGCCGCCCTCCGGGCGTTCCCAGGCATCGCGCCGGAAGCGCGCCGTGTCGATCGACTCGATGGCGGCGGTGATGCGGTCGTGCAGGCCGTTCAGATAGTCCTTGACCGCGGATCCGGCCGCCGTCGCCGACACCGATTTCGGGCCGGCATTCTCATTGATCATCGGTCACCCCGGTTTCTTGGCGGGCTTCTTCTTGGCACTGCTCTTGGTCTTGGCTTTGGCCTTGGGCTTCGCTGCCGCAGATTTTGCCGGCGCGGCCGTTTTCGTCGGCGTCGTCTTCTTCGCCGCCGCGGTGGCGAACTTCGCGGTCGCGACCTCCTCGCTCGCCGCCGCCGTCTTCGTCTTGGCGGTCTTCGCCGGTGTCTTGGCCTTGGCGCCCTTGCGGCCCCACTTGCCGAAGCTGCGTACCGGTGCAGCCGCGAGCAGTGCCTGGCACTCCTCCAAACTCAAGGTCTTCGGATCCCGATCCTTCGGGATCTTCGCATTGCGTTCCTTGTCCGTGATGTAGGGGCCGAAGCGTCCGTTCAGCACCTGGATCTTCGCGTCCGGAAAATCGAGGATCAGCCGGTTCGCATCGGCGATCTCCTTCTCCCGGATCACCTCCAGCGCGCGCTCCGGGGTGATCGTGTAGGGATCGTCGATCTTGAGCGACACGTATTTCGCGCCGTATTTCACATAGGGACCAAAGCGCCCGGTGTTGGTGAGGATTTCCTCGCCCTGGGCCGTGAGCCCGAGCTTGCGGGGCAGTTTGAACAGCTCCAAGGCCTCGGCATGCGTGATTGCGTCCATTTTTTGACCCGGCCGCAAGCCCGCGAATCGCGGCTTGTCCGCATCGTCCTTCGTGCCGATCTGCACGAACGGCCCGAAACGTCCCATGCGCACGCTCATCGGTTTGCCGCTCGCAGGATCGATGCCCAGGTCCCGGGCCTGCGCGACTTCCTCGCGACTGACCGAGGTCTCGGTATGGTTGACGAGGTCGATGAACGGTTTCCAGAATCGCTCCAGCAGCGGCACCCACTCCTGATCCCCGCTCGCGACCGAATCCAGCGAGTCTTCCATTTTCGCGGTGAAGTCGTAGTCCACGTAGGTCGTGAAGTACTGGGTCAGGAACCGGCTCACGATCTTGCCGATATCGGTCGCGGTGAACCGGCGGTTCTCGATCTCGACGTATTCGCGATCGCGCAGCGTCGAGATGATCGAGGCGTAGGTCGATGGACGACCGATGCCGTATTCCTCCAGCGCCTTGACGAGCGACGCTTCCGAAAATCGCGGCGGCGGCTCGGTGAAATGCTGAGCCGGTACGACTCCGACCAGCTTGACGCGGTCGCCCGCCTGCATCGGCGGCAACACGTGGTCGCTGTCGTCTTGAACGGCGTCGTCCAGGCCCTCCTGATAGACGGAGATGTAACCGGGTTTCACCAGCGTCGAACCGTTGGCACGCAGAACATGCCGTTCCCCGGACGCCGGGGAGGACGCAGACCCGGGTTTCGCCCCCGAGGAATCGGTCGGCTTGCCGGCAAGCAGCTCCACGGCGACCGTATCGAACACCGCTGGAGCCATCTGACAGGCGACTGTGCGCTTCCAGATCAGGGCATAGAGGCGGTATTGGTCCGATTCGAGCTTCTTTTCGATGTCGGCCGGCAGGATGTTGGCCGCAGTCGGCCTGATCGCCTCGTGCGCCTCCTGGGCGTTCTTCGATTTCGTCTTGAACACCCGCGGTTCGTCGGAAAGCCCCTCTTTGCCGTACAGGTTCACGATCACCTCGCGAATCTGGCCGACGGCTTCCTGCGACAAGTTGAGCGAGTCGGTGCGCATGTAGCTGATCAGACCGACCGCGCCTTCGCCGATGTCCACGCCCTCGTAGAGCTGTTGGGCGACGCGCATGGTCTTTTGGGCGCTGAATCCGAGCTTGCGTGCCGCCTCTTGTTGCAGCGTCGAGGTCGTGAACGGGGGCGCCGGATTGCGCCTGCGCTGCTTGCGGTCGACCTCGAGCACGGTCAGTTCGCCGGCGGCCGCGAGCGTCAATCGCCGCTCGGCGTCATGGGCCGCATCCGCGCTCGTGAAACTGAATTGCTCGACCTTCGCGCCGGCGAATTCCACGAGCTTGCCGGGGAATCGCTGCTCCGCGGACTCGAGCTCGGCGTCTATCGTCCAGTACTCGCGCGCCACGAAGGCGTCGATTTCGTCCTCGCGCTCGCAGATCATGCGCAACGCCGGGCTCTGCACCCTGCCCGCCGACAGACCCGGCCTGACCTTCTTCCAGAGCAGGGGGGAGAGGTTGAAGCCGACGAGAAAATCGAGAGCCCGACGGGCCTGCTGGGCGTTGACCAGATCGACCGACAGTTTTCGCGGCTGCGCCATGGCTTCGCGAACCGCATTCTTCGTGATCTCGTAGAACACGACCCGCTGCACTTCCTTGCCGGCGAGTTCTCCCTTGGCCTGCAGCAGCTCGAACAAATGCCACGAGATCGCCTCGCCCTCGCGGTCCGGGTCGGTCGCGAGATACAACGACTTGGCTTTCTTCAGCGCCTTCGAAATCGCATCGACGTGTTTTTGATTGCGTTCGACCACCTGATACTTCATCGCGAAGCGATGCGCCGGGTCGACTGCCCCCTCCTTGGGCACCAGATCGCGGACATGTCCGTAGGACGCGAGGACCTCGAAGTCCTTGCCGAGATATTTCTTGATGGTTTTCGCCTTCGCAGGCGATTCCACGATGACCAGGTTACTGCTCAAAGGAGCCGCTTAATGCAAGGCATCGGAGCGCTCTTCGAAGACCAGGTCTTCCATTTGCGCATAGGCGGACTCTTGTCCGGGTTGACTGAACAGGACCATGAGCACGACCCACTTGACCTGTTCGATGTCGATCTCGTCGGCCTCGAGCGCCATGAGCCGGTCGATCACGAGTTCGCGCTGGTCGGCGGACAGGATGCGCAGATTCTCCAGATGCATGAGGTAACCGCGCACGTCGGTGTCGAGGCGCTGGATTTCCTGGCCGCTGAACACCCGAACCGCCCGCGCCGTCGCCTCGGCAACCTTGCCGCGTTGCTCGCCCGCGAGTCCGTCCAGCCACTCCAGGGCCCGCCCGATGTCGGGCTCCACGAAACCCGCCTTGTCGAGCTCGAGTTTCAGGGTTTGCCGGTCGGGGCGTGGTTCGTCGTCCGTGCTCATGTAGTTGTCGAACATATAGATGAGCAGATCGAGAACGTTGTCTTTCACCTCATGGGCTCCTGGCGACTCGGGAGTAGCGGCCTCCGGGGGCAGCCTGAACGTAGCCTTCGAGCTCGAGGGTCAGCAGGATCGAAGACACGGCTTCTGGCCTCAGTCCGGTGCGGACGACCACTGTGTCGACGTCCGCCGGATCGAAACCGAGCGCATCTAACAAGATTTTCCGGGCCTTGTCCATGCCTGCGGCCCGCGACGCCGGCCCGGGTCCGCCGCCCGGGGCCGCAATCGGCGGATCGCAAAAGCCCGAAAAGCCCAATTCGCTCAATATGTCATCGACGGTTTCGGTGAGTTTCGCGCCCTGCTTGATCAACTCGTGGCAGCCCCGTGCGAGCGGATTGTGGATCGAGCCCGGCAGGGCGAATACTTCGCGCCCCTGTTCACCGGCGAGGCGCGCCGTGATCAACGAACCGCTGCGGCCGGCGGCCTCGACGATCAGAGTCCCCCAGGAGAGTCCGGCGATGATGCGGTTGCGTCGGGGAAAGTTGACCGGCCGCGGCGGCTCGCCCAAGGCAAACTCGCTGACCAGCGCCCCGGCGGCGGCGATTTCCTCCGCCAATCGGCGGTTGCTGCGGGGATAAACGACGTCGATGCCGGCACCCAGCACGGCCAGGGTCGCCCCCGGCGCGGCGAGAGCGCCCCGGTGCGCGGCCGTGTCGATACCGAGTGCCAGTCCGCTCGTAACCGCGAACCCGCGTCGGGCGAGGGTTTGCGCGAACGAAAAAGCATTTTCGGACCCTTGCGGGCTGGGATTGCGGCTGCCGACGACCGCCAACTGCGGCTGGCGCAACGCGCCTGGATCGCCGTCGACGTGGAGCCCCAAGGGACAATCTCGGATTGTGCGCAGTAACTCCGGAAACCCGGGATCCCAGATCCCCAGCAAATGGTGTCGGGGATGCGCCAGCCAGCGCTGCTCGGCGCGCGTCGGTCTCGCCGACGAACTGCAAAGAAAGGCATCAATCGCCGGAGGGACCCCGGCAACGAGGCGCGCGTGGGAGGGGGCGCGCAATAAGTCCGCCGCGCCCTCGAAGCGCTGCAAGGCAGAGATCAGCGATCCGCGGTTCCTCGCCGGTGCGCGCAAGAGCACGGCCAGCCCCAAGGCATCTTCGCTGTGCGGCATGCGCGCCAGTATCCCGGCGGCTGCGCGCGCGCGCATCGGATGAAAATCCCCTTATCGACCAGAAACGCGCAACGGACCAGAAACGCACAACGGACCAGAAACGCGCAACGGACGCTCATGCGCCCGTGCCCTCGTCCTCAGGGATTCTCGACCAAGTCTCCGAGGTGGATCAGGTTTTTCGCTTCCATGACCAAACCGAAACTCATCCGATCGAAGGTCTTGAAGACCATGTAAGTGCCGATTCGCTCGTCGGGCAGGCGGACCTTCTGCTCGAAAATCTTGTCGGTGCCGGCCAGAAATCCATGCTTTTGCTCGTCGCGGATCACCTCGCCGGTCTTGTAGATCGCCAGCACGTTGCCCGGAACCAGTCCGTCGCGGATGCCTCGGTTGATCGCCACGACTTGGTACTGACCGATCACGGTGACGCCGTCGGTCACCGCCATCAACCGACCCGTGACTTTCGTGCGCGGCGCGCTGGGTGCGAAATCCAGCGCCACATCGACACTGCCCGGCAGAACCTTGTCGCCGGGCTCGGACTCGCGATTCGACTCGGTCATGATCAGCGTGGCCGGATCACCGCTGCGGGTCACGCGACCGGTCCCGGTGTAAATTCCATTGAAGCCGAGCACCTTGTTGTCGTCCGGATCGCGCAACTCGTCGCCGACGCGCACGACGTTGTAGCGGGTCCCGATTTCGGCGGGCTGACAGAAGCCCCGGGCGTAGACCGTATTGCCCTCGGTGATCCCCGCGTGATCGTCGAGCGAGGAGAGGACGTAGGCGGAACACTTGAGCTGCTCCTTGCTCAGGATCGAGGGCTTGGACATGAAGGCCGCGATGCTGTCGTAGGGGATCGTCGAAATCGCCGTTTCCAGCGGTTCGCTGCGTACGCGGGGCTCCACGCGCGCCGACTCACCGCGCTGCAGTAGGATCTGCGGTTTTCCTTCGATATAGACGAGGCGCAGCGTGTCGCCGGGGTAAATCAAATGCGGATTCTGGATCTGGGGGTTGACCTGCCAGATTTCGGGCCAATACCACGGATCGCGCAAGAATACTTTGGCAATTCCCCAAAGGGTGTCACCGCGTTTCACGACATAGCTGTCCGGCGCATCGGGCGACAGGGGCACCCCGCCGGAGGGAGCCAAAGGCGGCGGCGCTTCACCGGTGCTGACGGCCGCTTCCATCGCGGTCCGTTCGTCGCCGACGACGATTCCCGGGGCAACGGCGTCCGCGTCCGCCACCGGTATGGGGGCCTCCGGGGCACGCTCGGTGCGGCACCCGGCGAGCAGGGCGATCGAGACGGACAGGGCAAGAACTAGTTTCTGCGGTTGCATTCGATAAAGCTCCCTTGAGTCACCTTCAGCTTCGGGTGATGGGCTGACTGATATACTTATAGCGCTACCGCAACTCGATTAAGTTAAGCAGTGGCGGAACTTTAGCAACAAATTTGGGCCGAAAACACGATCTTCCTCTCATAAATCCCATGACTAAGTTAGTAATTCTCGAGTATCCCGACCCGAGGCTCCGGCAAACCGCCGAACCCGTGTTGGTCGTCGACGACGCCTTGCGCCGATTCGCCGATGACTTGCTGCAGACGATGTATGCCTCAAAAGGCGTGGGTCTGGCTGCGACGCAGGTCGATGTCCACAAGCGATTGTTGGTCGTCGACGTCAGCGAGGAGCGCAACAGCCCGCTGCTGTTCATCAATCCGGAGATCGTGAGCGCCGAAGGGATGACTCTGGCCGAAGAGGGCTGTCTCTCGCTGCCCGGCATCTACGACAAGGTGAAGCGACCCGCGCGCATTCGCGTCCGGGCGCTGGGACGAGACGGGCTGCCGTTCGAATTGGACGCCGAGGGCCTGCTGGCGGTTTGCATCCAGCACGAAATGGACCATCTCGAGGGCAAGCTGTTCGTCGACTATTTGTCCGAGCTGAAGCGCCAATTGATCCGCAAGCGGCTGCAGAAAGAGCGTCGGCAACGTTCTTCGGTCAGCGAGACTCGCGCCACCGCACCGGCACTCTAAGCGCTTGGCCGGCCAATCCAGGTCGCTGCGGCTGGCATTCGCCGGAACCCCGGTTTTCGCGGTCAGTGCCCTGGATGCGCTGCATGCCGCGGGCTTCGACATCGCGGGCGTGTTCACGCAGGCGGACCGTCCGGCCGGCCGCGGCCAGAGCCTGCAGCAGGGCCCGGTCAAGAAGCGGGCCTTGGAGCTCGGAATCCCCGTGCTGCAACCCACGAGTTTCAAGGAGCCCGGGGCCGCCGATGCGCTGCGCGAGCTCTCCGTCGATGCCTTCGTCGTGGTGGCCTATGGCCTGATTCTGCCGGCCGCGGCGCTCGGCATCCCGCGCCTGGGCTCATTCAACATTCACGCGTCGCTGTTGCCCCGCTGGCGGGGGGCTGCGCCCATTCAGCGCGCTATTTTGGCGGGCGACGCCGAGACCGGCGTGACCATCATGCGCATGGAGGCGGGCCTCGATACGGGTCCCATGCTCCGGGCGCGCGCGATTCCGATACGCCCTGACGACACCGCGGCGTCTCTGCACGACCGCTTGAGCGAATTGGGCGGCGAATTGATCGTCTCGGTGCTTACCGACTTGGGTGCGGGGCCGGTTCCCGAACGCGCTCAACCGACGAGCGGCGTGACCTACGCGGCGAAGATCGACAAGGCCGAGGCACGCATCGACTGGCGGCAGGACGCCGCCAGCCTCGATCGAAAAGTCCGCGCCTTCAACCCCTGGCCCGTCGCCGAGACCCGATTGCGCGGCCTGCAATTGCGCATCCACGAAGCTCAGCCGGCGTCGGCGGGCGCGCTGCCGCCGCCGATGGGCACGCCATGGGGGACCGGGGCACCGCCGGCGCCCGGAACCGTCTTGGGGCTGTTTGCCGACGGAATCGCCGTCGCCTGCGGTCAGGGAGTGCTCTGCATCAAGCGCCTGCAGCTACCGGGCCGAAAGCCCGTCGATGCCCGCGAGTTCGCCAATGCCCAGCCGCTGCACGGCGTGCAGCTCGGCGACCCATGAACGCCGCCGCCGGTGCCCGCGCCCGGGCCGCCTACGTCGTGGCGCGCATCGTCCGCGAAAGCGTCACGCTGGATACGGCGCTGCATGATGCGCTCGCCACCGCCCCCGAGGAGTTTGGGCCCGCGGTCCGCTCACTGAGCTATGGCGCCGTGCGCGGCTATTACCGTCATGAGGCCATTCTGGGGCGGATCCTGTCGCAACCGGTCCGATCCCTCGATCCGCTGGTGCGCGCCATTCTGTCCGTCGCGCTGTTCGAACTCGAGGATGCCCTGACCCCGAACTACGCGGTCGTCGACGCGGCCGTCAAAACGGCCAAGGCAACCGACGCGGCGCGCGCGAGCGGTCTCGTCAACGCCGTCCTGCGTCGCTACCTGCGCGAGCGGACCGCGATCGACGCCGTCATCGCCGGCAATCCGGCAACACGCCATGCCGCCCCCATCTGGCTCGCGGACCTGTTCCGAGCCGACTGGCCGGTGCGCTGGACACAGCTGCTTGCCGCGGGAGATGCCCAAGCGCCCCTGTGGCTGCGCGTGAACTCGCGATTGACGACGACGGCCGCTTATCTCGAACTGCTCGCGGCTGCGGGCATCGCCGCCCACGACGAGCCGCGTGTGCCGTTCGCCTTGCAGCTCGAGAAGCCCTGCGACGTCAAGGACCTGCCGGGCTTCGCCGAGGGCCTGGTCTCGGTGCAGGATCTCGGCGCGCAATGCGTCGCTTTTCCGCTGGACCTGCAGCCCGGCCTGCGGGTCTTGGATGCCTGCGCCGCGCCCGGCGGCAAGACCGCCCTGATCGCGGAGCGCGCGGATCCGCCCCTCGAGCTGACGGCGATCGACATCGATCCGACGCGGCTCGACCGGGTGCGGGGTAACCTGCGCCGCGCCGGCCTCACCGCCAGGGTGGTCGTCGGAGATGCGGGCAATCCGGGTGCCTGGTGGGACGGCCGGGCCTTCGACCGTATCCTGCTCGACGCACCGTGCTCCGCGCTCGGCGTCATCCGCCGTCATCCGGACATACGCCTGCGCAAGTCGCCCGCCGAGATCGACAAATTGCCGCAGGTCCAAGGGCGCCTGCTGCGCGCGGCCTGGCGGCTGCTCGCGCCCGGAGGTCGACTCGTCTACGCGACCTGCACCGTGACGCATCGCGAGAATCGAGACGTCCTGGCCGGCTTCCTCGCCGAGACGCCGGACGCCGTGGTCGTGCCCGCGGAAGAATGGAAGGCTTGGCCGGCGCTCGGCCAGCCCGATCCCTTCGGCCGGCAAATCTTACCCGGGGAGGCGGGTGCCGACGGCTTCTATTATGCTGCCCTAAACAAACGATGAACGCCGCGTCCCGTCAGCCCGCCATGATCGTGCCCTCCGTGCAGACCCGCATCGGGGGCTCGTGGCGCCGCGCTTTTTGCCGGCGTCGACGCCTGCTGCTGCTCGCGCCCCTGGCCCTGCTGGCGGCGGTGGCGGGCGCGGACGGGCTCGACGGACGCTTCGAGGTGCGTTCTGCCGATCTCGAATTGAAGGACGGTGTCTATCAGCTGAACGCGCGCGTCGAGTTGCCCGTGGAAGAGGCGGTGAAGCAGGGACTGGCCGAAGGCGTGCCGCTGAGCCTCGAAATCGACCTCGACATCGCGCGAGTCCGTCAGCTCCTGCCGAACTCCACCGTGGCGGAACTCACCCAGCGCTATCACCTGCAGTACAACACGGTGAGCGCGCGTTACATCCTGCGCAACGACAACAGCGGACAGCAGCAGTCCCTGCCGACGGTCGACGCCGCCATCGAACAACTCTCTCAAGTCCGCGGACTGCCCGTGCTCGATCAATCGTTGCTGCCCGAAGGCCGCCGCTACGAGGCGAGCGTGCGCGCGAAGATCGACTACGGCGCGGTTCCCTTGACGGTCCGCATTCTGATGTTCTGGGTCAACGAATGGCACCGTGAAAGCGACTGGTACACATGGACGCTGCAGCCGTAGTCCGCAAGTACGGATCGACGGTGCTCGGCGGCATCGGCATCGCCTTGTGGTTGGTTGCGCTCTATCTGCTCGCCTCGGCCGCGCAGAACTCCGCGCTGTTCGAGAACTGGCTGCCCTGGATCCTGTTCGTCAACATCGCGGGCCTGCTGACCCTCTTCGTCCTGCTCGCGGGCAAGCTGTTTCGGCTGGTGCGCGAATACCGGAGGCACGCTCCCGGTTCCCGCCTGAAGGCCCGCACCGTCGCGATCTTCAGCGCGCTCGCGGTCGCGCCGATCCTGGTCGTCTATTACTTCTCCCTGCAATTTCTCAACCGCGGCATCGACAGCTGGTTCCAGGTCGAGGTGAGTCAGGGACTGCGCGATACGCGCGAGTTGTCGCGCGCCGCCCTCGACGTGCGCGTGCGGGAGTTTCTCCAGAACACGGAAGCGGTGGCGCGCAGCTTGTCGTCCCTGCCGGACTTCGATCTCGTGGGGCCGCTCGATCGTGCCCGTCGCGAGAGCACCGCGCTGGAATTCACGGTGCTCGGTGCGCAGACCCGGATCCTCGCGACGAGCTCCGATCGGCCGATGGATTCGGTGCCGCTGCCGGCGACCGACGAGATGATGTTGCAGGTGCGGCGCGGTCGATCCTACGTGAACCTGGACACCGACGCCCTCGGCGGCTACGTCATTCGCGCCGCCGCACCGCTCAATGCCAACGGCAATCCGGGCGGTCGGGTGCTGATCGCGATGTACCCGGTGCCGGAACAACTCAGCGAACTCGCCGACACGGTGCAGCGGTCCTACACGCAATATGCGAATCTCGTGCAGCTCCGTCAGCCGCTGAAATCCACGTTCGTCCTCATTCTCACGTTCGTCGTGCTGCTCTCGTTGATCGCCGCGGTCTACGGCGCCTTCTTCGCGGCGCAGCGGCTGGTCCAGCCGGTGCAGGATCTGATCGCCGGCACGCGCGCCGTCGCGCGCGGCGATTACGACACGCAGCTGCCCCTGCCGTCGCGCGACGAACTCGGTTTCCTCGTGACCTCGTTCAACGACATGACCAAACGTCTCGCGCGCGCCCGGGTCGAAACGCGCCGCAGTCAGCAGGCCGTGGAGGCGGAACGAGCCGGGCTCGCCGTGATCCTGGCGCGACTTTCCACCGGCGTCGTCTCGCTGGAGGCGGACCTCACCGTGCGCACGGCGAATCAGGCGGCGAGCGCGATACTCGGCGTGGATCTCGAGAACGTCGTCGGCAAGCGCTTCGACGAGAGCGTCAGCGACGGCGCGCTCTATGTGCAGTTCCTGGCGGCCGTGACGGCCCGCCTCGATCCGGACCGGCTCGACTGGCGCGAACAAATCGAGCTGCTGTCCGATTCCGGCAAGCGTGTGCTGATGTGCGCGTGCACAGCCCTGCCGAACGATCTGGGCGCGGCGGGCATGGTGCTCGTCTTCGACGACATCACGACTTTGCTGCAGGCGCAACGCGACGCGGCCTGGGGCGAGGTGGCGCGACGCCTCGCGCACGAGATCAAGAACCCGCTCACGCCGATCCAATTGTCCGCCGAGCGCATGCGCCGCAAATTCCTCGGCAGCATGAACGCGCAGGACGCCCAGATCCTCGAACGCGCCACGCACACGATCGTCGCCCAGGTCGATGCGATGAAGCAAATGGTCAACGCCTTCAGCGAGTACGCGCGCGCGCCCGATCTGCAGTTCGCGCGCTTCGATCTGAACCAACTGATCACCGAGGTGGTCGATCTGTACAGGGCGCAGGACGGCAGCGCGGATCTGAAATTGCATCTGGACCCCGGTTTGCCGGAAATAGTCGCGGATCGGGTGCGGATTCGGCAGATACTGAACAATCTCGTGACGAACTCCTTCGAGGCACTCGAAGGCCGGGACGACGGCGGCATCGAGATCGAGACCCGCGTCGTCGAGGACGGCGGGAAATCCGTCGCGTCCATCGTCGTCGCCGACAACGGTCCCGGCTTTCAGCGCGACCTGATCGGCGCGGTGTTCGAGCCGTACGTGACCAGCAAGCCGAAGGGCACCGGGCTCGGGCTCGCGATCGTCAAGAAGATCGTCGAAGAACACGGCGGCCGCATTGAGGCGGATAATCGCCGCATGGGCGGTGCACGGGTCAGGATCCTATTGCCGCTGGGCGAGGGCGGGCGTTCGCTGGGGCAACGCGAACCGCGCAAAAGTGAACAGAGGAGAGAACGCGTATGACCGCTTCGAGAATACTGGTTGTCGACGACGAGGCCGATATCCGCGAGCTGCTGCAGGAGATCCTCTCCGAGGAGGGCTACGAGGTCGAGGCGGCCGCCAATGCCTCCGAGGCTCGCGCGGCCCGCGCGGTCAATTCGCCGGACCTGGTTTTTCTCGACATCTGGATGCCGGACACCGATGGCATCACGCTGCTGCGGGAATGGGCGAACACGGAGGGCTACGACTGCCCCGTCGTGATGATGTCCGGACACGGCACCGTCGAGACCGCCGTGGAGGCGACGCGGTTGGGGGCGTTCGATTATGTCGAAAAGCCCCTCTCCCTCACCAAGCTGCTCAAAACCGTCGAACGCGCCCTCGAGGCGGGGCGCCGCAAGCGGGTGTCGGCCCGCGGGCAGACCAACACGCTGGCCGTACCGATCGGCAAGGGCAAGGTGACGCAGGCATTGCGCGAGCAGATCCAGCAGGTCGCGCCCAGCAATTCGCCCGTCCTGTTCGTCGGCGAAACCGGGTCCGGCCGCGAGGCCTATGCCCGGCTGCTGCATTCCTGGAGCGCCCGTGCGGCCAAGCCGTTCACGATGGTCATCGCGGCGAGCCTGGGACAAGATCCGGCCGTCGCGCTGTTCGGCGCCGAACGGGACGGCAAGATCGAACCGGGATTGCTGGAACTCGCGGCCGGCGGGACCTTGTTCATCAACGGTCTCCAGGACCTGAACTCGGCGGCGCAGCGCGCCTTGATCGGCGCGATCGAACAGAGCAGCTACGTCCGCGTCGGAGGACGCCAGCGCCTTCCCGTCGACGTGCGCTGGGTGAGTTCCGCCGACGACGGCTTCGATGCCAACAATCTGCCCGAGGCGCTGCGTCGGGACCTGGTCGCGCAGCTCAACGTGATCACGCTGCGCGTGCCGCCGCTGCGTGACTATGCGGAGGACGTTCCCGACCTCCTGCGGTATTACGTGGACCGCCTCGTCGACGACCAGAACCTCCCCCTGCGCCGATTCAGCGTCGCCGCGCAAAACCGGTTGCGCAACTATCCCTGGCCCGGCAACGTGGGCGAGCTGAAGAATCTCGTGCAGCGGGTGCTGATCCTCGGCGCCGGCGAGGAGATTCGGCTCGAGGAGGTCGAGCGCGAACTCGCAGAGAAATTCAGCGTCGATGAGCCGCTCGTCAAACAGGACCTTCTCGCGTTACCGCTGCGGGAGGCGCGCGAGCAATTCGAGCGTGCCTATCTGCAACAACAACTGCAGCTCTGCAACGGCAAGGTGGGCCTGCTCGCCAAGCGCGTCGGGATGGAGCGCACGCACCTCTATCGCAAGCTGCGCGCGCTCGGCGTCGACTTCCGGCAGTTGGGCGACGATTGAGGCGGCGCGGTCGCCGCGCCGGCGGGGCCTTTCAGCGCGTCATCAGATAATCGACTTCGTGCTCGATCTCGCGGATCGCCACGGACGGCATTCCCTGCGCCCGCCATTGCCGGTCCAGCCTGGCCAGGGGACCCGCCTTGAGTTTCGCCCACCGCTCGAGCTTGGCCTGCGAGGCCGTGCGCGCGAGCTCGTACACGGCGAGCGCTTGCGCGGGCGCCGGTCGGTCCGAGCTCTCGACGACGTTGAGCGCGCTCGTCAGCTGGGTGTTGACCGTTTCGAGTCCCGTGCTGCCCTCGACCAGATCGTCGAGCCGCTCCCGTAATTCCCTCGTGCTCGCCGCGGCGCGACGTGCCGCGGCGCCGGGCGCGGCCAGCGACCGGGTCAGGCGCTCCTTGACTGCGGCGATCTCCGCCAGTGCCCGCCGGCAGGCGAGGGAGTCGTTGAAGATGCGCACACCGGTCGCGAATTGCGCCGCGAATTGTTCCGCAGTCGCGGCCGAGCGCGGATCCGGGCTCAGCGTCAGGGGGACGGTGGACACGGCTAGCCCGTCCACCCGCAGCTCGACCGTGTAATCGCCCGGGGGCACGCGCGGCGGCCGTGGAACGTCGCCCTCGCCGTCGTCGGGCTCGTTTTCCGTCGCGTCGTCGGAAGTGTTCCAGCTCAGAGTCCACGAGATCCGGTGCATCCCCGCCCCCGTCTCGAGGAGCTGAGGTTTCGGGAACCAGCGCGCGGCGATCGGCAGCGGCGCATGCGCGGCGTCCTGCGGCGGCTTCGAGCCGATGTGCCGTACCACGGCATGCTGCGAGTCAAGGACGAGCAACTCGACCGAGTTCGCGGCTTCCGGCAGGTAATAATCGAGCAGGGCGCCATCGGGCGGATTCTCCGCGGTGGGCTCCTCCGGGGGCAGGGGCGTGCCGGTGAAGGCGTCGTTGTCGATGCGCACGGCGCGCGCGGGTTCATAGAGGAATGCCGTGCGCGCACCCGCTTTCGCCGCGGCCTGGCGCAGCGGGGTGATGTCGTCCATGATCCAGAACGACCGGCCATGCGTCGCGACCACGAGATCGTCACCGTGCACGGTCAGATCCCGTACGGAACTGACCGGCAGATTCAATTGCAGCGGCTGCCAATGCCCACCGTCGTCGAACGACACCTGAACGCCGAACTCGGTTCCCACGAACAACAGGCCGCGCTGCTTCGGGTCTTCGCGCACCGCGAGCACGAAGTTCGGATCGGACAGGCCGGTCGTGATCGCGGTCCAGCTCTTGCCGTAGTCGCGCGTCACGTACAAATAGGGCGCTCGATCGTCGAGACGGTGACGCTCGACCGCCGCGTACGCGACGCCGGCGTCGAAGTGCGAAGGCTCGATCAGCGAGATCTTGCTCCAGGGGCGAAGACCGGGAGGCGTCACCGTGTTCCAGGTCTTGCCGCGGTCACGGGTCAGGGACACGACTCCGGTATCGCTGCCCGTCCACAGGACGTCGGCATCGACATAGGAAGGCGCGACGGTCGCAAGCGTTCCGTACCCCAGGGCCACGGCCTGCTCGAGCGCCGGACCAGGCCCGGCGTCGATCGAGTTCTGCGCCGACGGATTGCCCGCCTCCGTGGCGACCCCTTTGCGCGGGGCTGTGCCCGGCTTGCCGCCGGTCAGATCCGGGCTGATCTCGGTCCAATGCGTGCCGCCGTCGGTCGTTTTCAGCACGCCCTGTGTGCCGAGATACAGCGTCTTCTTGTCGACCGGCGAGAACACCAGCGGCGGGGTCCAGGGATCGCGATACTTGCGCTCGGCCAGATCGGTCCCGAACACCTTGACGGGCCAGGGAGTCACGTCCTGGGTCAGCGAGCGGTGCCGGTCCCAGCGGGAGACCGTGCCGTAGGTGCCGCTTGCATAGACGATGTCCGGGTCCTGCGGATCGAGGGCAAAATAGCCGCTTTCGCTGCTGGACGCCGGGAACCAATCCCGCGGCGTGATCTGGCCATGATCGGTCCGGCTCGGTACGGCGACCCCGCCGCTGTCCTGCTGCGCACCGTAGATCGTATAGGGGAACCGGTCGTCGGTCGTGACGTGGTAGAGCTGCGCCGTAGGCTGGTTGTACCAGCTCGACCAGGTCCGGCCGCGATTGAGACTGATGCTGGTGCCCTGATCGGTGCCCAAGACCAAGCGATTCCGGTCACGAGGATCCACCCATAATTCATGGTAGTCGTCGCCACCGGGCGCCCCGCGCAAGACGTCGATCGTCTTGCCGCCGTCCGTCGACTCCAGCAGGGCAATGTTCGGCACGTAGATCGTATCTCGGTCGCTGGGATCGACCGTGAGGCGGCTGAAATACCAGGCCCGGCTGGTGAGCCGCGCGTCGTCGCTGGCCAAGCGCCAGTTCTCGCCGCCGTCGTCGGAAACATAAAGTCCGGATTTCCCGGCTTCCACGAGCGCGTACACGCGGCGCCCGTCGGCGCTGACCGCGACGCCGCTGCGTCCCCACTTGCCGTCCGGAAGCCCGTGCCCCAGACAGGGCTGCCAGGTTTCACCGGCGTCGGCGGAACGAAACAGACCGCCGCCGTCACCGATCAGTGGCGCATAGGTGCTCCAGGGCGGGCGATGCGCGGCCCAGAGCGTGGCGAACAGGACGTTCGGCCGCGCCGCGGCAATCGCGAGATCGGCAACACCGAGTTGCGGGCCCCGATAGAGCGTCCGCCGCCAGGTCTTGCCGCCGTCGCGGGATTTGTAGACGCCGCGATCCGGATTCGGTCCGTACGCATACCCGAGCGCTCCCGCGTAGACGACGCCGGCGTCTTCCGGATCGACCACGATCTTGCTGATCTGGCGAGTGTCCGCGAGACCGCTATAGGTCCACGAGTCTCCACCGTCGACGGATTTGTAGACTCCCGCACCGGAGGCCAGGTCCGAGCGGATGTCGCTCTCACCGGTGCCGACGTAGAGCACGCGCGGATCGGCCGGGGCCACCGCAAGCGCTCCGATCGAAGCGATCGGTTGCCCGTCGAACACGGGCTTCCAGACGACGCCCGCGTCGATGCTGCGCCAGACGCCGCCGTCCACGGAACCGAAATAAAACGTACTGCCGGAACCCGGTACGCCACCGACCGCGACCACGCGGCCGCCGCGAAACGGACCGATCAATCGATAGTGCAGCTCGCCGAACAGCGCTGGCGACACCGGTGGGGAAGAGGCCGACTGCGAGGGCGCCTGCGCCGCCGCCGCGAGCGCAGCGAAGAACAGGCAAGGCGCCAGGGCCCGGGCGATCCTGGTCGCAGGTCGGGGTCGCGGCGGGGTTCGAACGAGCGTCATCGGCCGTTGTGTGTGCATGCGCAAGTCTTACATGAAAATCACGCGCAGTGCGCAATCCGCTCCGCTCACTCGTCGTCCCACTCCTTCGCCTCGGAAAATCCCAGCCGTTGCAGGTTCTCCGGGGACATCATCCAGAGGAAAATCTGGGCGGCCCAACTCGAGTGCAGCGACACGTTGGGATGACCCTTGGGATCGATTTCGCAGGCGTCCTGCCTGCCCTTCTGGTCATAGACCGGCAGCACGAACATGCGCTCGCGTTCCGCATCGGAGAACAGGCCCTCGATCTCGGCATAAGCGGGCCGCCAATCCGGTTCCGTCACGTCGACGTAGTCCAGCAGGAGGATCCTGACGTCCGGGTTGCGCGCCAATACTTTGGTGAGCTGATCGAAGATGCCCCGCTCGAACGGACTCAGGCGCGCATAGGTCACCGGCTTGCCGCTCGCGAGATCCCCGCCGCCATGCCGGTCGTTGCCGCCCCCCCACATCAAGACGAGGGAGGCGTGCTCGTTGCCCGGCAGGGAATACTGGGCGAACTTCGCGTCGCTGAAGCCGGGAGCCGCCTCGTCGTACGACGCCGCCTCCGATCCGGCGGTCGATCCGGAGATGGCCAGATCCACCATGTCCACCGGATGCCCGACCCCGGCCAGATCCGCCTCCAATCGGCCGACCCAAGAATCCGTCTCCGAAGCCCAGCTCGATTCATCGATGCTGACGGCTTCGAGCGGGCTGTCGGGCCCGAGCGCGCAAATGCCGGTGGCGTCACTGTCGCCGATGACTTCGACGATGGGTCGGTAATCCGAGATCGGGTCCCACTTGCCCGATACCTCGAGGCGCGGGTTCGCGAAATGCAGGGCGCCGAAGCGCGGCTCGCCCTCCTTTCGCACGGCGACGACGTGCCGCCCGCGCGACAGGTTCGAGGCCAGGACGACGTCGGCGTGCCGGCCCTCGGGCAAACCGATGCGCACGGGCTTGCCGCCATCGACCGTCACGGAAACCACGGAATCCTGACCATAGAGGGAGTTCGAGATCGAAATATCGGCCGACACGCTGATCGAATCGTGAAAGCTCAGCAGGACGGCCGAGCCGGCATAGGTTGCCACCGCGCCGTCGGGAGCCGTGACCCATCGTCCGACGAGTTTCAATCCCTGTTGTGCGGCGAACAGCGGTGCGGCCGACACCAGGCAGCCCAGGGCCAGCAGGATCGTGGCGCCGACGCTCCCGCCGCGCATCTAGTCTCCCACCCGGATGACGAGGACGTCCACGTTCGCTTTGCGCAGGATCTGACGCAGGCGGTTCAATTCATCGAGCTTGGTGATCGGTCCGACACGAATTCGGTGCCAGGTATCGGTGTCGACCGACACTTTCTGCACCTTGGATTCGATGCCCTGCAGCGCGAGCTGCGCCCGGATCCGATCGGCATCGGCGAAGTTCTTGTACGATCCCGCCTGCAGAACATAGGTCCCGGGCCGTGTTTCCGGTGCCGGTTTGATGTCGGGACGAACGTCTTTCTCCTTCTCCGGCACGACCACCTCGAATTTGGGCAGCATGCTGTAGAACTCGTAGGACTTCGCCGGATCGGCGGCAGCCGCAGCGTCGCGCGCCTCGGGCTCGGGCGCATCGCCGTGAGCTCTTTTGCTGCTCGTCTTGACCGCCTGGGTCGTCGGCGCATCGCCGCGGTGGTCCTTCAGATACACGAACCCCGCCACCGCAAGGCCGCCCAGCAGTCCGAAGATCAGTCCCAGCCAGCCCGGAAAGGCCGCCGGCTTCCTGGCTCTCGGCTTGTAGTCTCGCGCCACGCGCCGCCTACATCGTCTCGGGCGCCGAGACTCCGAGGAGCCCCAGGCCGTTTTGAATCACGACCTGGGTCGCGAGCGCGAGGACCAGGCGGGCGTTGCGCAGCGGCGCCTCGTCGACGATGAATTGATGCGCGCTGTAATTCGTGTGGAAATCGTTGGCGAGGTCACGCAGATAATGCACGAGCGTGTGCGGCGCGCGCTGCAGCGCCGATTGCTCGACCACTTCCGGATAGAGACACAAGCGCTTGATCAGCTGCTGCTCCTGGGCCGTGGCGAGCAGCCCGAGATGCGCGATGCCGTCCGCGGTGTCGTGCCTGAGACCCCGATCCTCGAGCTGGCGCATCACGCTCGAGACCCGCGCATTCGCGTATTGGATGTAATAGACCGGGTTGTCGTTCGAACGCGAGGTCGCGAGCTGCAGATCGAAATCGAGGTGCTGATCGTTGCTGCGCATCACGTAGAAAAGGCGTGCGGCATCATTGCCCACCTCCTTGCGAAGATCGCGCAGCGTGACGAAGTCTCCGGAGCGCGTGGACATCTGCGCCTTCTCACCGCCGCGATAGAGCGATACGAATTGAACCAGACGGACTTCGAAACATTCCGGCGGGCCGCCCAAGGCCACGAGGCCTGCCCGCAGCCGGGCGATGTAGCCGTGATGATCCGCGCCCCAGACGTAGAGCAGGTGCGCGAAACCGCGTTGCAGCTTGTTGAAGATGTACGCGATGTCGGATGCGAAGTAGGTCTTCACGCCGTTGTCGCGCACCATGACGCGGTCCTTCTCGTCGCCGAAGTCGGTGCTCTTGAACCACAGTGCCCCGTCCTTCAGATAGGCCCGGCCGGCGTCCCTCAAGGACTGCAATGCGCGATCCGTGGCGCCATCCTCGCTCAAGGAGCGTTCCGAGAACCAACGATCGAAGCGTACGCCGAACTCCTCGAGGTCCGCGCGAATGTCAGCGAGGATGTCGTTCAGCGCGAGCTTCAGTACCTCGCGAAACGTCGCGTCCCCGATCAAGGCCCGCGCGCGCACGATCAGTGCGTCGATGAAGATGTCCTTGTCGCCGCCCTGGGGTTCGTCCGGCGGCAGGCCGGAGAAGACGTCGGCAGCGGCCCGGTGCAACTCGCGTCCCCTGAGCGCGAGCAGCTGCGCGGCGATCGCGGCGATGTAATCGCCGCGATACCCGTTCGCCGGGAACGGGAAGGTTTCTCCGCATTGCTCGAGATAGCGCAGCCAGGTGCTCACCGCGAGAATGTCCATCTGACGCCCGTCGTCGTTGATGTAGTACTCGCGGCTCACGTCGAAGCCGACCGCCGTCAAGAGATTCCCGAGGGTCGCGCCGAAGGCGGCATGACGACCGTGACCGACGTGCAGCGGGCCCGTCGGGTTCGCCGAGACGAACTCGAGCAGCAGCTTGCGGCCTGCGCCGACGTTCGAACGTCCGAAGTCGGCCGGCGCCGCGAGGATGCGCGCGATCTGGCGCGCATAAGCCCCCGCCGTCAGAAAAAAATTGATGAACCCGGCGCCCGCGACCTCGACCTTCGCGACGTCCTCGTTGGCCGGCAGCGCCGCCACGATGGCGTTGGCGAGCCCGCGTGGGTTCTGGCGCGTCGCCTTTGCGAGGCGCAGTGCCACGTTGCTGGCGAAATCGCCGTGGGCGGGGTCGCGGGTATGCTCGACCTCGAAGCTCGAGGTTCGGACCGCCTGCGGCACGACCGATTCGGGAAGGGCCTGGACGGCCTGATGCAACAAGGATTCGATCAGATTCTTCACTGGGGCACTACCGTCGACTGCCGATGTCGGGAAAAGGCCGCAGAGTTTACCCGAAACCGTTCAGTCGACTTCGAGCGGATCGACGTCGATCGACCAGCGCAGACCGGCCGGCGCGGGCAGGGCCTCGACCCGCGGCAGCCAGCGGGCCAGGAACCGCTGCAAGACGCCGCGCGCGGCCGCTTCAATCAACAAATGCGCGCGAAAGAAGTCCGCCCGCCGCGCCATCAAGGCCGTGGCGGGCCCCATCACGGTGACGTCCGCCGCCACCTCCAACCCGGCCGCCGCGCTCAAAAACTCTCCGAGGCGGTCGGCATCGCGGGCTTCTGCCCGCAACAGCGCCAGGCGCGAGTAGGGTGGCCAATTCGCCTCTCGGCGCTCCGCCAGGGCGCCGGCCGCGAATGCGGCGTATCCCTCCGAGATCAGACGATTGAGCAGCGGATGGTCCGGAAAGGCCGTCTGGATCAGGACCTCGCCGGCGCGGGCATCCCGGCCGGCACGACCCGCGACCTGGATGATCGTTTGCGCCAGCCGTTCGGTCGCCCGGTAGTCACTCGCGAACAGACCCTGGTCGGCCTCGAGGATCACGACCAGGCTGACGTCGGGAAAATCGTGGCCCTTGGTCAGCATTTGCGTGCCGACCAGGATCCGCGCCTCCCCGTCATGAACGCGTGCCAGCACCGCGGCAGCGCCACCGCGCACGCCCGCCGTATCCCGATCCAGCCGCGCGAGGGGCGCATCCGGGAAGAAACGCAGCAGCGTCTCCTCGACCCGTTCGGTACCCTGGCCGACGGCCATCAGGGGATGGCCACAGCTGCCGCAGATCGCGGGTACTTCGCGCTGCGCGCCGCAATGATGGCAGCGCAGCTGGCCTGCCTGACGATGCAGCGTCATCCGCGCGTCGCAGTGGGCGCAGGGCGCAACCCATCCGCATTGATTGCAGAACAGCGTCGGGGCATAGCCGCGCCGGTTCAGGAACACGATCACCTGGCCGCCGTCGCCCAGATGCCTTTCGATGGCCTGCAGCGCCGGTTGGGACAAGCCTTGCTCGCAGGCATGCCGTCTCAGGTCGACGAGCCGCATCGCGGGGGCGCGGGCGACGCCCGGCCGCTGCGGCAGCGACAGCTCCGCATAGCGGCCTTGAGCGACGTTTTCAAGGGTTTCCAGCGACGGGGTGGCCGATCCCAGCACCACGGGGACGTTGGCGCGCTGGGCGCGCAAGACGGCAAGATCCCGGGCCGAATAGCGGAAGCCCTCCTGCTGCTTGTACGACGCGTCGTGCTCCTCATCGACGACGATCAAGGCGAGGCGCGGCAACGAGGCGAACACCGCCGAACGTGTACCGATGACGATGCTCGCCTCGCCGTTGTGAGCGGCGCGCCACGCGTCGCGGCGCTGCGCGCCGGCGAGTCCCGAGTGCAAGACGGCCACGCCGCTTTGAAAGCGCCGCTCGAAGCGCGCGACCAACTGCGGTGTCAGGGCGATCTCCGGGACGAGCACGAGCGCCTGGCCACCGCCGGCGACGGCGCGCGCGATGACCCGAAGATAAACCTCCGTCTTGCCGCTGCCCGTGACGCCGTAGAGAACGTGAGCCGCGTAGCGCGTCAGAGAGGATTCGATCGCGGCCACGGCGGTTGCCTGAGCCGGCGTCAGGTCGACCTCGCTGGGGCCGGCCGTCACGGGCTCGACGAGCGCCTCATCGCCCGGCTCCGCCGCAACCGCGATCCAGCTGCGCGCCGCGGCGGCGCGCAGCTGGGCAGGCGTGAAGCGCGCAAGCAGCAGGGCGTGCGGGGAGGGCCCGCTGTCCGCCAGCCAGGCGAGGATCGCGCGCTGCTGAGGCGCGCGGCGATCGCTGGGAGAGATGAGTTCCTGGCGGCCGGTCGCGGTCAATTCCCAGATCTCGATCGCCTCGCGGGTGGCCCCGCCCGCGCGCAGGCTCGCCGGCAACGCGGCGGCAAACACCTCGCCGATCGGATGGTGATAGTAGTCGGCGGCCCAGCGCAGCAGCTCGAGCGTCACGGCGTCGAAGACCGGCGCGTCGTCGAGGATCCTCGATACCGGCCGCAGTTTTTCGACCGGGACGGCCGATTGTGTCGCAACGCCGACGATGATGCCGATCAACTGGCGATTTCCGAACGGTACGCGGACCCGCAAACCGGCGCACGGCGGGGCGCGACCGGACGCGGCGGCAGGTCCTGCCGGCGGCAGGTAGTCGAAGGCCCGGCGCAGCGGCACGTCCAAGGCGACTTGGAGAATCAAGGCACGTCCCGCGCACGACGAAGAATTCTTGTCCACAAATCCTGTGGATAAGTCTGTGTAGAAGCCGGGGTAAAAGGGGCCAAGTGCCCGTTCTGTTTCGGCACATTTTCAAAATGGTGAAAAACTGCTCGAAATCCACTCAATTTCAATAGTTTCAAAAGCTTAGGAGTTCCAATGGATCTTGCGGTCAAGTGTTTAACGTAAATGTTGCAAGAGCCGGCACCCACTGTGTGCGTAAGTCGCTGATCTCAGGAAACGTGGCCGGTCAACCGGAGGCGTAGGTAGCCGTTAATCTTTCCATTAGTCAAGCGACCCCAACGAGGAAAGGACGAGGTATGGCAGGGTTTGCTACGCTCTCGCAGGCTTGGATGGCATGGGATGGTCCGGCGCCGGCGCCTGAGGATGCTGTTTTGGACCATACCAGGGAACTGGAGAAATTTTTGAGCGAGGTCGAGAGGCGCGCGTTTCGGATCGCTCAGGTGAGCCTGCGCGACGAGGACGATGCCTTGGACGTGGTCCAGGACGCGATGCTGAAGCTGGCCCGCAACTACAGCGCCAAGCCGAGTGCGGAGTGGCGGCCGCTGTTCTACCGGATCCTGGAAAACGGGATTCGCGATCTGCAGCGACGACGCGCGGTGCGCAAGCGCCTGATGGCGTGGCTGCCCGGCCCGAAGGAGGATCCCGACGAGGAAGCCGTGGATCCGCTGGAGAACGTCGCTGCCGGAGGTGCGGACGCGCCCGGACTGTTGATGCAGGAACAGGCGATGAGTCAGTTGGAGATCTCTTTGCGGGCCCTGCCGGCCCGGCAGCGCGAGGCGTTCATGCTGCGAAACTTCGAAGGTTTGGACGTCGCGGAGACGGCCAAGGCGATGGGTTGCTCCGAGGGCAGCGTCAAGACTCATTACTCGCGCGCCGTCCATACGCTGCGCGAACAACTCGGCGAGGTTTGGTGATGAACGAGCATTCGTCTTTCGAGGATCACGGCCGTCGTCTGTTCGATGCGAGCGTCGAAAACCTGGATATGCGGGTGCGTTCCCGGCTGACCCAGGCGCGTCATGCGGCGCTGGATGCGTCGACGAGTCCGCCGCTGCGCTTCCTACGGCTCCCGGTCTGGTCATCGGCGGCCGGCCTCACCGCCGCGGGTTTGCTCGCCTTCGCGATTTGGGTCGGAGGCCCGATGGCCCGGCCTCATCACGCCTCACCGGTCCCGGAGAGCCAGGCCAGCCTGGAGGATTTGGATTTGGTCGCGTCCTCGGACGGGAGCAATGCAGCTCCGATGGAGATGCTGCAAGACGACATCGACTTCTACGAGTGGGCAGCCGACAAGACGGCGTCCGGTGATCCCGGTAACGTGGGTTGATTTTCATTGAGATTAAAGTGGCATTCCCTGGTCATTACCAGCGTTCTCTCGGCCGCTTTCCTCACGGCCGGTGGGGTTGCCGCGAACCCGACACCCGCACCCTCGCCGCCACCACCACCGCCCCCGCCGCCGCCGCCCAGCGACGAGTCGCTGATCGAGTTTCTGGGCGCGGACGACGTAGGAGATGCGGGTTGGTGGGATTTCTTGCAAAAAACGGATCCACACACAGCAACGACCACGCCGCCGCCGGGGACCAAGCAATGAGTCGCGCCCTCGTGCTTTGCGCCGCGCTATTGCTGGGCATGCAGGGAACGGCGTTCGCCCAGTCTGCGCTCGAGCCCGCTCCGGCCGAGGCGCCGGCGGCGCCGCGCGCTTGGGAATCCCTGTCGCCTGCACAACAGCAACTGTTGCAAAGCTATCACGGGAACTGGGCCAGCCTCCCGCCGGAGCGGCAGCAGGCGCTCGCCAAAGGCAGCAACCGCTGGTTGTCGATGACGCCGGAGCAACGGCAGGGCGCCCAGCAACGCTTCAGTCAATGGCGGGCCATGCCGCCGGAACAGCGCCAGCAACTGCGCGAACGCTGGAGACAGTTCAAGAGCCTGCCTCCCGAGCAGCAGCAACGCGTGCGCGAACAATATCAACAGTTTCGGCAGCGACCCGAGGAGCAACGACGCGCCCTGGAACGCCAGTGGCGGCAGATGAGTCCCGAGCAGCGTCGGGCCGTCATCCAACAGCACCGGGATCTGCAGCAGCAACGCAGGGAACCTGCACCGACCGCCGCGCCCCACGCTGCGCCTCGGCCTGGACCGCCGCCGCATCAGGCCTTCCATGGGGCACCCCATGCGTTCCCGCATCGATCGGTACCGCACGCCGGACCGCATCACGGTCGCTGACCTGCAACCCATTCGTCATCTGCCCGGCGTACGCTGACCTAGGAATGAGCCTCAACGCGAAGTGGACACTGGGTCTGGTGCTGGGCCTCGCCAGCCTGGGCGGCTGCTCCGTCCCGCCCCCCGCGGCAGCCGACGCCGGCGTCGCCGCTCCGAATTTCTCGGTGCCGGATTCCGTGCTGCCCAAGCCCTTGGTGCTGATCGCGTACGGTGACATGCGTTTCACCGATCCCAGCGAGACCGCAGCCACGTCGCCGGCGGCGCGGCTTGCGCTCGTGGACAAGATCGCCGCCGAGCAGCCGGCCGCCGTCTTTCTCAACGGCGATGTGCCCTGGCATGGCAAGTCCACCGATTACGAAGAATACGGCCGTGAGACCCAGGTGTGGCGGGAGCATGGTCTGAGGATCTACCCGGCCTTGGGGAATCACGAGTTTTCCCAGTGCGAAGTCGCTGAATGTCTGCAGCTGTGGTGGACGGCCTTTCCGGAACTGCGCGGACTACGCTGGTACTCGGTCGCTCTCGGCAGCCGCGTGTTGGGTATCGCAGTGGACAGCGACACTTCCCTGCTGCCGGGCAGCGAACAGCGGCAATGGCTGGAGGCGCAGCTCTCGGGCTTGACCAGGAACGTCCGCTTCGTGCTGATCGTCTTGCACCACCCTCCCGTTGCGGACGAGCAGACGACGAAGCAGGTCGATCACAATCCGCGCCCGAACGAAACATCCCTGGCCGATTACCTCGACCGCATCGCGCCTTCGCTGCGCGCGCGCATCTTGGTGAGTGCGGGACACATCCACAACTACGAGCGGCACGAGCAGAGCGGCGTGACCTATCTGGTGTCGGGCGGGGGGGGTGCCAAGCCCTACGAAGTCGATCGAACACCGTCGGACCTCTACCAGAACGCCGATTTCCCCAACTATCACTACGTCCGTCTGGTTCTCGACGACGATCGCGTCCGGGCGCAGATGATCCGTCTCGGGGATCCGAAAGCCCGGCCGCCGCGTACCTGGGAGGTACGCGACAGCTTCGAAATCAACCTGCGGCCTTGACCGCTTGGATCAGTTGTCCCACCGCGGACTGCGCGTCGCCATAGAGCATCCGGGTCTGATCGAGCACGAACAGCGCGTTGTCGATGCCCGAGAAGCCCTGACCCTGGCCGCGCTTCACGACGATCACGTTCTTCGCCTTGTCCGCACTCAGGATCGGCATCCCGAAGATCGGGCTGGCTTTGTTGGTGCGGGCGTCCGGGTTCACCACGTCGTTCGCGCCGATGATCAGGGCCACGTCGGCGGTGTCGAACTCGGCGTTGATCTCGTCGAGATCCGCGATCAATTCGTAAGGAACGCCGGCCTCCGCGAGCAATACGTTCATATGGCCCGGCATGCGGCCGGCAACCGGATGAATCGCGAAGCGCACCTGCACGCCGTGCTCGATCAGCAGCTGGCAGAGCTCCCAGACCTTGTGCTGTGCCTGGGCGACCGCCATGCCGTAGCCCGGCACGACGATCACCTTCTGCGAGAACGCGAGCATGACGCCGGCGTCGGAGGCCTCGATGGCCTTCTGCGTTCCGGTCACCGTCGAGGTCCCGGCGCCCGAGCTCTCGCCGAAGTTCGCGAACAGCACGTTCGCGAGCGAGCGGTTCATCGCCTTCGCCATCAACTGGGTGAGCAGGGTGCCCGCGGCGCCGACCACGGTCCCCGCGATGATCATCGCGGCATTGTCGAGCACGAATCCTTCGAAGCCGACCGCGAGTCCCGTGAGTGCGTTGTACAGGGAGATCACGACCGGCATGTCGGCGCCGCCGATCGGCAGCGTCATCGCGATGCCCAGCAACAGCGCGAACCCGAAGAACAAGGACACGGCAAGCGGACCGCTGAAACTGCCGGAGACCACGGCGGCGCCCAAGCCCACGGTCACGAGCAGGATCGCGAGATTGACCAGTTTCTGGCCCGAAAACCGCACCGACTTCGTGATCAATCCCTGCAGTTTGCCGAACGCGATCAGACTGCCGCTGAAGGACACCGAGCCGATGAACCCGCCGACCGCCGCGATCGCCAGATGCGTGACGCTCTGTTCGTTGCCGCTGTAGAGTTCGACCGCGGCGATCGCGCCCGCGGCGCCGCCACCCATGCCGTTGTACAGGGCGATCATCTGCGGCATGTCGGTCATCGCAACCCGCTTGCCGCTGATCCATGCCAACGCGCCGCCCGCGGCGATCGCGACGATCACGAGGATCAGATTCAGCTGCGAGGCGTGCATGAACACCAGCGTGACCAGGGTCGCGAGCACCATGCCCACGCCGGCCCAGCGGATGCCGCTGACGGCGGTCACCGGCGAGCTCATGCGTTTCAGGCCGACGATGAAGAGGAACGCGGCGACGAGATAGCTCAGCTGTACGAGCGTCTGTCCCGATTGTGCGAAGTCCATCAATTCTTCCCTTTCTTCTTGCCCGCCGAGACGAACATTTGCAGCATGCGCTCGGTCGCGACGTATCCGCCCACCGCGTTGCCCGCCGCCAGGAACACGCCGATCACGCCGATCACCCGCACGAGGGTCGTGTCCGCGGTGGCGAGAGCCACCATCGCACCCACGAGCACGATGCCGTGGATGAAGTTCGATCCGGACATCAAGGGCGTGTGCAGGATCACCGGCACGCGCGAGATGACCTCGTAGCCCGTGAAGGCCGCGAGCATGAAAATGTACAGGGCGATGACGCCGTCTATCATGGTGAGGCTCCTTCAACGGCTTTGCGGGTCGCTTCGTGCTTGATCTGCCCGTCGTGCGTCAGGACGGCCCCCGCGAACACCTCGTCGTTCCAGTCGATCGCCAGTTCGCCCTTGGGCAGTGCGGGTTTGAGCAGGTTGAACAAGTTGCGCGAGTACATCTCGCTCGCGTGGAACGCGAGCGTCGAGGGCAGGTTCACCGGGCCGATGATCTTCACCCCGCCGTGCAGGACCGTCTCCCCGGCCCGCGTCAGGGCGCAGTTGCCGCCTTGCTCGGCCGCGATGTCGACGATCACCGAACCGGGCTTCATGCGTTCCACCGCACCCTGGCCGATGATGCGCGGCGCCGCGCGACCCGGGACGGACGCCGTGCTGATCACGGCGTCGCTGGCCGCGATCCTGCCGTCCAGCACCTCTTGTTGCTTGGCTTTTTCCTCGTCGGTCAATTCGCGCGCGTAGCCGCCGCTGCCATCGGCCGAGACGCCGGTTTCGACGAACTTCGCGCCCAGAGATTTGACCTGTTCACGCGTCGCGCTGCGGACGTCGTAAGCTTCGACGACCGCACCGAGGCGCCGGGCCGTGGCGATGGCCTGGAGTCCGGCGACACCCGCCCCGATCACGAGCACCGAGGCGGGCCTGATCGTGCCGGCCGCGGTGGTCAACATCGGCATGAATTTCTCGAGCGAATTCGCGGCGATCAGCACGGCCTTGTAGCCGGCGACGGCCGCCTGGGAGGACAGGGCATCCATCGATTGGGCGCGCGAGATTCGCGGCACCAGTTCCATCGCGAAACTCGTCACGCCGCGTTGCTTGAGCGCCTTGACGAGGTCCGGCCGGGCATACGCCTGCATGAAGCCGACGACCACCGCACCGGGCTTCAATGCGCCGATGACGGCCACCGAAGGGGGCTGTACGGTCAGCAGGACGTCGGCCCGTGCGAGGATCGCGGCGGAATCGGCGAATTCGATGCCTGTATACTGAGAATCGGTGAACTGCGCGGCGGAACCGGCGCCGTTTTCGACGAGCACCACCGCGCCGAGCGCGCGGAGTTTGGTCGCTATTTCCGGAACGATCGCGACACGATTTTCATTGGCAGCGGTCTCCTTGAGGACACCGACGACGACTGGCATGCAGCTTATCTCCCCCTAAACATTGAATTATGGCACAAGACTCGACTATCTTAAGTGCGGTATGAAGCCGTCAACACACGAGTCGAGCGGGTTGGCTGACTGGCGGGACGAGATCACGCTGAGTGAACAGGCGTATCCCTTGTCCCAGCAGATATTGCGCACCGACATCTCCGGCATGCCGCTCGAGTGGGTCGATTATCGCGAGGCGGCGCGCCTTTATCATACAGACCAGGTTGCCTACACCTGCGGCACGCTTCTCTACCGTCTGTACGGTGGAACCTCGGCGCGCACCGGCCTGCGGACGATCGTCGACGTGAACTCGATCATCGCCACCGTGGGCGTGACCGGCAATCCGGGAAACCTGCGCGGCGCGGCCTACACGCCCCCTCTCAACAATCAGACCTTGTTCCGGCGCGATGCGTACCTGTGCCTTTATTGCGGCGCCCGATTCCAATACGGGCTGCTTTCCCGCGACCACGTAACGCCGTTCAGCCGCGGCGGCCAGGACACCTGGGGCAACGTCGTGACCGCCTGCCGCCGCTGCAACAATGCGAAGGCCTCGCGCACGCCCGAGCAGGCCGGCATGCAATTGCTCGCGGTGCCGTTCACCCCGACTTACGCGGAATACATCTATCTCAAGGGACGCCGGGTCCTGGCCGATCAGATGGAATACCTGATCGCGCATTTTCCACGGTCGAGTCCCCTGCACGAGCGCATGCAACGCTGGCCGATGTGAGCGGCCGGTGAGCCCGAGGTGAAAGAGCTGCCCCGATCCGGCGTCGTTTACCATATCGACGCCAGTTACTTCATTTTCCGGGCTTATCACTCCATGCCGCCCGACATGGTCGACGCCGACGGGAACGCGACCAATGCACTCTATGGTTTCGCACGCTTCCTCTCCGACCTCCTCGAACGGGTCAGACCCGAGCGCATCGGCGTCGCCTTCGACCAGAGCCTGGGCAGCGAGACCTCGTTCCGTAACGGTATCTACCCCGCCTACAAGGCCAACCGCGAATCCGCGCCGGCCGACCTCGCGCGCCAGTTCGAGTTGTGCCGCGAATTCTGCCGTCTCATGGGCATCCCTGAATTCGCGAGCAGCGAGTACGAGGCGGACGACATCATCGGCACGCTCGTGGCCCGCTCTCGGGCCGCGGGTTTGCGCAACGTGCTCGTCACCCGGGACAAGGACCTGTCGCAGCTCATTCGGGACGGCGACGTATTCTGGGATTACAGCGGCAATGCCCACTACCAGTATCACGACATCGGCCCGCGCTTCGGGGCACACCCCGAGGCGATCGCGGATTTCCTCGCGCTCACGGGCGACAGTGTCGACAATATTCCGGGCGTGCCCGGCATCGGCCGGAAGACCGCCGCGGAGCTGTTCGCCGTCTTCGCCTCCCTCGACGACTTGTACGCGAACCTCGATCGGGTCGCGATGCTGAAGCTGCGCGGCGCGGCCGCGCTGCGCGTGCGCCTGCTCGCGCACAAGGAAGCGGCCTATTTCGCGCGGCGTCTGACCGGCATCGTCTGTGACATGCCCTTGCAGGCCACGCCGGACGACCTTCGTCTCAGAGCCCCGGACCCGGAGTCCATGGATCGGTTTTTCGACAGGCACGGATTCGGAAGTATTTTGCGTCAGCAAGTGCGCCGCATCGCCGCCGCTGCCGGGATTTGATCGTAGAATAGCGGACCGTAACCATCGATCGGGGAGTGGGGTCCGTGGCGCAAAAGAACATTCAGTCGGTACTGCACGAGCGGCGCGTATTCCCGCCGCCCGCGAAATTCGTCAAACACGCCGTCGTGCAGCCGAAGGACCTGGATGCGATGGTCGCGCGGGCATCGGAGGATTACATCGGCTTCTGGTCCGATCTCGCCGTTGCCGAGATCGAATGGCACAAGCCGTTCACGGTTCCGCTCGACGACAGCGATGCGCCGAACTATCGCTGGTTCACCGACGGCCAGCTCAACGTTTCCTACAACTGCATCGACGTGCATCTGGCCACGCGCGGCGACAAGCCGGCGATCATCTTCGAGGGCGAGCCTGGCGACGTGCGTGTCCTGAGCTATCGTGAACTGCAGGCGGAAGTTTCGCGTTTCGCGAACGTTTTGAAATCCCAGGGCATCGTGGCCGGCGACCGCGTCGTGATCTACATGCCGCTGATTCCCGAGGCCGTGATCGCCATGCACGCCTGCGCGCGCATCGGCGCCGTGCATTCCGTCGTGTTCGGCGGATTTTCGGCCAACGCCGTCAAGGACCGGATCGAGGATGCCGAGGCGAAATTGGTCGTCACGGCCGACGGCGGATGGCGGGGCGGCACCCGGATCGAACTGAAGCGCGCGGTCGACAAGGCTCTGGCCGACGGCTGCAAATCCGTGGAAGGCGTGATCGTCTATGCACGGCTCGGCGGCCAATGCGAGATGCAGGCCGGACGGGACCATTGGTGGCAGGACCTCGTCACCGGCCAGAGTGCGGATTGCCCGCCCGTCTGGGTAAATGCGGAACATCCGTTGTTCCTGCTCTACACGTCGGGCTCGACCGGCAAGCCCAAGGGCATCCAGCACTCGAGCGGCGGTTATCTGCTCGGCGCCAAGCTCACGAGCCGTTGGACCTTCGATCTGCAGGACCGGGACGTGTTCTGGTGCACGGCCGACGTGGGCTGGATCACCGGGCACACCTATGTCGCCTACGGTCCCCTCGCGGCGGGAGCCACGATCGTCATGTACGAGGGAGCACCGAATTTTCCCGACGGGGGGCGGTTCTGGAAGATTTGCCAGACTCACGGCGTGACCATTTTCTACACGGCGCCCACGGCGATACGCGCGCTCATGAAGCTCGGCGACGAGACTCCGGGCCGCTACGACCTGTCGAAGTTGCGACTCCTGGGCAGCGTCGGCGAACCGATCAATCCCGAGGCTTGGATGTGGTATCACCGTGTCGTCGGCAAGGGCCGCTGTCCGATCGTCGATACCTGGTGGCAGACCGAGACCGGCTCCATCATGATGACCCCGGTTCCCGCCGTCACTCCGACCAAGCCGGGATCCTGCACGAAGCCGCTGCCGGGCATCTTCGCCGACATCGTCGATGACGAGGGCGGCAGCGTGAAATCCGCCGGGGCCGGCGGCTATCTCGTGATCAAGCGTCCCTGGCCCTCGATGTTGCGCACGATCTGGGGCGACAACCAGCGGTATCTCGAGACCTATTGGAGCAAGTTCCAGAACCGCTTCTACGTCGCGGGCGATTCGGCCAATCGCGATGCCGATGGGTACTACTGGATCATGGGACGCATCGACGACGTTCTCAACGTCGCCGGCCATCGCCTCGGCACCATGGAAATCGAATCCGCGCTCGTCGCCCACCCCCAGGTCGCGGAAGCGGCCGTCGTGGGCAAGCAGCACGAAATCAAGGGCGAGTCCGTGTTTGCCTATGTCGTGCTCAACGTTCCGCGGCCCAGCGGTGACGACGCCAGGCTGTTGATCGCCAAACTGCGCGATTGGGTCGGGGCGCAATTGAGCCCGATCGCAAAGCCGGACGAGATCCGCCTGACCGACAATCTGCCGAAGACGCGCTCGGGCAAGATCATGCGCCGACTGCTGCGCTCCATCGCCCGCGGTGAGCCGATCACGCAGGATGTCTCCACGCTCGAGAATCCGGCGATACTCGAGCAGCTGCGCGGCAGCACGGAAGGGCCGGCGACCTCGACGCTGGCGCCGAAGAGGGCCGCCGCTAAGCAGACCGCCCCCGCGAAGCAGACCGCCGCCGCGAAGCAGGCCGCCGCCGCGAAGCAGGCCGCCGCGAAGAAAAAGCCTTCCGCATCCACTCGGCGCGCGAAGGCCGCGAAAACTCCACCGAAGCGCGGCAAGCGCGTAGTCTCGGGACCGGTGAAAGCTGGTAAACCGGCGAAGACGAAAAAGCCAAGCAAGCCCGCGAAACGCAAGAGGGGCGCGAAGCGCGAGAAAACCGCGAAGCTCAAGAAGTCCGCCCAGCCGAACAGGGCGCGGCGCCCTCGGGCTCGCGGCACTCAATAAGGGACACACTGACCAATGAGCCTGCTGATAATCGGATTGATCGTGTTTCTGGGATCGCATTCGTTCGCGATCTTCGCTCCGGGACCCCGGGCCCGTCTGATCGCGCGACTCGGCGAGAACGGATTCAAGGCGGCGTATTCGATCGTTGCCCTGGCCGGTTTCGTCGCCATTTGCTACGGCTTCGACCTTGCGCGCCAAGACCCGATCCTGCTGTACGTCCCGCCGCGTTGGCTGCGCCACGTGACCTTCTTGTTGATGCTGCCGGTCTTTCCACTGCTCTATGCCGCGTATCTGCCGGGCAGCATCCAGTCGGCGGCGAAACACCCGATGCTCGCCGCCGTGAAGTTTTGGGCGCTCGCGCATCTGCTCGCCAACGGCAGGCTGGCCGATCTGCTCTTGTTCGGCGGCTTTCTCGCCTGGGCGGTCCTCGATCGGATCTCGCTGAAGCGCCGGCCACCTAAAATCCTGCGCATGGCGCCCGCGCGCCCCTGGAACGACGCGATCGCCGTCGTTCTCGGCCTCGCGACCTACGTGCTCTTCATACTCTGGGCGCACCAGCGCCTGTTCGGGGTCTCCCCTTTGGGATGATGGACGGGTCGCCCAGGTACGAGGACGTCATCGCGGCCGCCGAGCGCCTGCTGGGCATCGCGCGCAGAACGCCCGTGCTGACCTCGACGACGGTCGACGCCGAACTCGGTGCATCGGTCTTTTTCAAGTGTGAAAACTTCCAAAGGACCGGTGCCTTCAAATTTCGCGGAGCGTTCAACGCAGTCTCGTCCCTGTCCGAGGACGCTCGTCGACGAGGGATCGTCGCGTTTTCCTCCGGCAACCACGCGCAGGCCACGGCACTGGCCGCGCGGCTCCTGGGAATACCGGCGACCATCGTGATGCCCCTGGACGCGCCGGCCTCGAAGCTGGCAGCCACGCGGGCGTATGGGGGCGAGATCGTCAGTTACGATCGCTATCGAGAGAGTCGCGAGGACATCGCGGCGAAGCTCGCCACCGAGCGCGGTCTGAGCGTGATTCCGCCCTACGACCATCCCGCCGTGATCGCCGGGCAGGGGACGGCGGCCCGGGAATTGTTCGAGGAGGCCGGGGCACTCGACGCCTTGTTCGTTTGTCTCGGCGGCGGCGGACTGCTCGCGGGCTCGGCGCTGGCCGCGCGCGCCCTCTCTCCCCGCTGCAAAGTCTTCGGTGCCGAGCCCGCGGCCGGCAACGACGGGCAGCAATCGCTGCGCGCCGACAAGATCGTCCGCATCGAGGTTCCGCAGACGATCGCCGACGGCGCGCAGACCCAGGCACTCGGGGCACATACCTTCCCGATCATCCGTCGCGAAGTCGCGGATATTTTCACGGCCACCGACGCCGAGCTCATCGACTGCCTGCGGTTCTTCGCGACGCGGATGAAGATCGTCGTCGAGCCGACCGGCTGTCTCGGATTCGCCGCCGCCCGCTCTCACGCTGCGGCCTTCGCAGGCGGCCGAATCGGCATCATCGTCAGCGGCGGCAACGTCGATGCGGAGCGGCTCGCGGAATTCCTGCGCGCCTGATGGAACTCAGACCCGCTTACGCTTGAAATCTCGGAGTATCTCCCGGGCCGCGTTGTAACCCGGCGCGCCGGTGACGCCGCCGCCCGGGTGCGTGCCCGAACCGCACATGTACAAACCGCGCAGCGGGCCGCGGTAATCGCCGTGGCCCAACATCGGCCGCGCCGAGAACAGCTGGTCCAGGCTCAGCGCGCCGTGAAAGATGTCTCCGCCGACCAGCCCGAAAGTTCGCTCGAGGTCCAGCGGGCTGAAAACCTGGCGTCCGAGCACCGACGCCCTGAAGTTCGGCGCGTGGCGCGTGACGAGATCGATCATGAGGTCCGCGACGGCATCACGATGGGTGTCCCAGGATGTCCCGTCCGGCAATCGCGGCGCGACGTGCTGGCAGAACAGACTTGCGACATGTTGGCCGGGCGGCGCGAGGCTGTCGTCCAGCGTCGAGGGGATCAGCATCTCGACGATCGGTTCGCGCGACCAGCCATGGGCTTTCGCATCGAGATACGCCCGATCCATGTAGGCGAGGCTCGGGGCCATGATGATTCCGGCCGTGTGATGTTCCGCCGCGGATCCGCCCGGGAGGCAGCGGAAATCCGGCAGTTCCGACAGCGCGACGTTCATTCGAAACGTCCCCGAGCCGCAGCGCCACTGCGCGATGCGCTCCCGAAAATCCGCGGGTAACACACCGGGGTCGAGCAAGGATCCATAGAGCAGTTGGGGATTGAGATTCGAAATCACGCAGCGCGCCGCGATCCGCTCGCCCGCCTCCGTGACGATGCCGACCGCACGGCCCTTGTCCGTGATGACTTCGCGCACGGGACTTGCGAGCCGGATCTCCACGCCACGTTCGGCCGCGGCCTTGGCCATCGCCTGGGTGATCGCCCCCATGCCGCCGATCGCGTGGCCCCAGGCGCCCTTCTTGCCATTGACCTCGCCGAAGACGTGGTGCAGCAGCACATAGGCCGAGCCCGACGAATAAGGACTCGCGAAGTTTCCGACGATCCCGTCGAAACCGTAAGCCGCTTTGATCGGCGCGCTCTCGAACCAGCCGTCGAGATAGTCGCCGGCCGACTTCACGAACAAACCGAGCAATTCGCGACGCATCGCCATGTTGAGCCGGCCGAGACGCCTGCCCAGACGCGCGCCGCTCAGCAATTCCGGGAGCGCCGCGGCCCAAGACCCCGAGGTCACGTTTGGCGGCGTCTCCAGCACGAGATCGCGAAGCACGTCCGCCACGCCTTCGAGGCGCTCGGCATAGGCGTCCAGACGTCCGGCATCGGCCGTGGAGAATTTGGCGACCTCGGCCGCCGTCCGTCCCGCACCCACCTTGAGGTAACGAGTCTCGTCGAGCGGCAGGAAATTGCCCAGGCGACGTTCGACGATGCGCAGCCCGTGACGGGCGAGCTCGAGTTCGCGAATGATCCTCGGATTGAGCAGCGACACCGTATAGGCGGCGACGGAGTTGCGAAAACCGGGGTGAAACTCCTCGGTCACGGCCGCGCCACCGACGACCGGGCGCCGCTCGAGCACGGTCACCGAGAGTCCCGCCGCGGCCAGATAACAGGCCGTGACCAGCCCGTTGTGACCGCCGCCGACGATCACCGCATCGCGAACCTGCCGCTCAGCCACGGGCGGCGCCGCCCACGGGATCCGATTCCAGCGCAAGGCCCGGCAGGGCGCCGCTGCACAGCGCGCTGACCCAGTCCTCGCACAAGGCGATCGCATCCTCGGCCGTGAACGCGCTCGGGCTCAAACTGAGTTCGACCCAAAGCCCGTCGAGCAGCGCGGCGAGCGCGATCGCGGCATGGCGCGCTTTGAACGGGGGGGCCGCCCCCTCGGCGCAGAGCGCCGCGAGCAGGGACTCGAGGATCACGCGGTACTCACGATAAGTCCGATCGTGCACGGCACGCATCTCGGGGGCATGCAAGACCATGCTCCAAAAAACGAGCCAGATGCTGAAGATGCTGGGATCGAGAATTTCCGGCGCAAAAGACGCGCGAAAGAATCCGCTCAGCCGGTCTCGGGATCCCTGCCCCGGTTTCTCCGCCGCCGCCCGCGTCGACTGCTGCAGGGAGAGCGCCAAGCTTTCATAGGCGGCGGCGACGAGTTCGGCCTTGCTGCGGAAATGGTGATTGATCAGGCCGATCGAGACGCCGGCGGTCGCGCTGATGCGCCGGATCGACGTGCCTTCGTGCCCGTAGGTTCGCAGGCTCTGCAAGGTGGCCTCGACGAGCGCTTCGCGTCTGACGGCCGGAGTCTCCCGATGAAATTTCGGCGCGCGCGTCTTGGCGGTCATCGCCGCCTCAGTCCGGCACGTACGAGCCGATGCGCTCGCTCACGTACCGACGGATGTCCAGGTTGAAATCCTCCATCGGTGCGTAGTAGCCGGAGCGGTGCACGCGAGCCTGCAAGCCCAGCTGGACACGCTCGCAGACGGCCCAATCCTGGCGGTTGACCAGATCCCAGAACTCGACCGCGTCGCTGGCATCGAAATCGGGCTTCGCCAGTTCGAAGGGTTCGAACAGGAAATGGCAGACGACGTCGGTCCGCGCCGGCCCGCGCGGATGCAGGAGGAAGACGGCCGCGTGCTCGCAGGCCAGGCTCAGGAACAACGTGGGATAAACGAGTTCCCCCTTGTGACGCACGCGTTCGTCGGCGTCGAGTGCGGGAAAAGCGCGCCGGCGCGCCGTGCCGCTGGCCGTGAACGTATAGGCGCCCTCGCGGTGCGCAACGCCGCGGCTCCAATCGAGGCTGGAGCCGCCGCCCTCGCGGAACGAGGGGACGACCGCGCAGAGCTCCGGATGCACGCCGCCGCAGTGATAGCACTCGTTATAGTTTTCGCAGAGCACTTTCCAGTTCGCGGCAACGGAATAACGGCGCGTGGCGCCGATGCGCAGATCCGCGAGCGGATAGCGACGGGTTCGCTCCGGCACGGCGCCGAGCTGGGATTGCAGGGGCGGCGATTCGCCGGGCGTCAGATGCAGGAATACGAAGCCGCCCCAGGTGTCGACGCCGACCGGATAGAGATGCAGACCGGTCTTGTCGAAGCCGGTCTCCGCTCCCAGGTGGGGTGCGCTGATCAGCACACCGTCGAGATCGTAGGACCATTGGTGGTAGGGACAGACGATCAATCGGCCCGTGACGCCGCCGGCGAGTTTCACGCCCCAGGCGTCGGCAGGCTCCTGCGGCGACCGGCAAAGCCGCGCGCCCCGGTGACGACAGACGTTGTAGTACGCGCGCAGCGCGCCGTCGCGATTGCGCACCAGCAGAACGCTCTCGCCCAGCACGTCGAGGACGAGATGATCGCCGGGAGCGGGCAATTCCTCCGCGCGGCATACCGCGAGCCATTCGCGGCAGAAGATCCGCTCCTTTTCGACCTTGAAAACCGCGTCGCTCGTGTACCACGCGCTCGGCAACGAGACCTCCAGGGACGGGGCGCTCATGGCGGCGATGCGTTCGCGGCGGTAACCACGGGGAAGTCACGCCTGTAGGGCGCGGTCTCGGGCGTGCGCTCCAGCTCGCGCGCATAGCGATGGCCGCTGTGCACGGCGTGCACGATCGCGCCCGGCGCGTACGCGTCTCCGATGCGGGTGACGCTGCGGATGCCGGCCGTCTCGAGCGCCGACGGCCGGCCTCTCAGGTCCTCGTACAGCGCGTCGTTCGGCTCGCGGACCCCGACGACGATCAGCGAGCGGCAGGGCAGACGCCGCCCGTCTCCACCGTACACATCGCCGAGCGAGACGTGTTCGCCGTCGAAGCCCGTCACCGTCGCCAAGGTGATGATCGGCACGCCGGCGTTGACCAGCGCGCGATGAATCAGCGGCAGTTCGTTGGTCATCAATGTCCAGGCGGAAGCGCTGCCCGCGGTCGTCACGTAGGTCGTGTCCTTGCCCTTCTTCGCGAGCTGCTCCGCGATCGCGCTCGCGAGATAGTAGTTGTCGAAATCGAACACGACGACCGGTCCCTCCGGTTCTAAGCCCGCCGCGAGGTCGTCGGGCGTGTAGATGCCGGGTGCCTCGAGCGGCGCGACCGGAAATTCATTCGTGCCGTAGAGCATCTTGGTCCAGCGCGCGCCGGTCGCGATGACGACGTGTGTGTGTCCGAGGTCGAGGATGTCGGCGGCGACCAGGGCGCTGCCCGGGTACAGGCTGACGTGCTCCTTGCCTCGCAGCTGGCCCATGCGCCAGTCGACGACGCGGCCCCAGGTCGCGAGTCCCGGCAGGCGGGTTTCGTAGCGCAGCCGGCCTCCGAACTGCGGAGCCGCGTCGGCGACGGTCACGGGATAGCCACGCCGCGAAAGGGTCACGGCGCATTCGAGACCCGCCGGACCCGCCCCGACGACCAGCACGCTCGCTTTGCTTGCGGGTGGCGCGAAACGCTCCGGATGCCAGTCGCGGCGCCATTCCTCCCCGGCGGTCGGATTCTGCGTGCAGCGGACCGGCACGCCGTCGTGCCAGCTGGAGATGCAGATGTTGCAGCCGATGCACTCGCGGATCTCGTGCTCGCGGCCCTCGTTGATCTTGTTCGGCAGAAACGGGTCGGCAATCGACGGGCGCGCACCACCGATCAAATCGAGCACACCGCGCTTGATCTGCGAGACCATGACGTCCGGAGAGGTGAATCGGCCGACGCCGACCACGGGTTTGCGGGTGACCCGCTTGACGAAATCGACGATCGGCTCGTGGCTGCCCTCGCCCGCGAAACGCGATGGCGCGCAATCGGTCGGGCTCGAGTCCATCTTCACGTCCCAGAGATCCGGCAGGTCCGCGAGCAAAGCGACCACTTCATGCGCCTCGGAGGGCGCCGTGGTGCCGGGACGGCCGCGCAGCTCCTCGAGACTGATGCGCAGCGCCACGGCGCAGCGGTCACCGACCGCATCCCGGGTGACGCTCAACAACTCGCGCACCAGGCGTACGCGGTTCGCGATGCTGCCGCCGTATTCGTCGCTGCGCCGATTGTATTCGGGCAATAGGAATTCGTACGGGAGATAGCCCATCCCCGCATAGACGTAGACGATGTCGAAGCCGGCGCTGACGGCGCGGCGCGCGCCCTCCGCCTGCCACCGAAGCAGCGCTTGGATGTCGGCATGATCCATCGCGCGAGGCCGCAGATTGCCCATGAAACCCAGATGCGTCGACAACCAAGGCATGCCGGAAGGGGACAGCGGCGCAATCCGGCTCGTGCGGTTCAGGCTGCAGGCGCCCCCATGCCAGAGTTCCACGCCGGCCAACGCGCCGTGCGCGTGCACGGCGTCGGTCATGAGCGCATGGGAGCGGATGTCCTGGTCGTCCCAGAGCATCGCGAACGGCAGCGGCGAGTCATCCGAACTCGGGTGGATCGACACGGCGCCCGTACAGACGACGCCCCAGCCGCCCTCGGCCTTGATCTCGCGGAAGCTCGCGCGCACGTGCGGCAGCGCGTTGGTCATGCCGCTGGCATGCGGAACTTGATAGAAACGATTGGGCGCCGTCACCGGCCCGATGCGCACCGGCTCGAACAAGACGTCGAAGCGCGGATTGCGCGCCATGCGGGATCCCTCAACGCGGGGGCGATGCGAAACGCATCGCCGATGCGTCGGAGACTAATTGATCGATCGTTTAATAGCAATCCGCCGCCGCCCTAGGCGCCCCGGCCCGATCGATCCCGAGCGGATTTCCCGCCACCCGCTCGCCGCGGGCCGACCTCATCGCTCCGCGAGCGCCCGGTACTCGAGATCCAACGCTTTCGCCACCGCGGCGTGCGTCACCTGACCTTCGTGCACGTTCAAGCCCCGGGCGAGGCCCGCGTCGCGCGAAAGCGCCTCTTCCCAGCCGAGATCGGCGAGCGCTTTGACATAGGGGAGCGTCGCATTGGTCAGCGCCACGGTCGAGGTCCGCGGAACGGCCCCGGGCATGTTCGTGACGCAATAATGGATCACGCCATCGACGACATAGGTCGGTTCCGCATGCGTGGTGGGACGGCTCGTCTCGAAGCAGCCCCCCTGGTCGATCGCGATGTCGACGAGCACGGCGCCCGGTTTCATGGTGCGCACCGTCGCCGCGCTGACGAGCTTGGGCGCCGCGGCACCGGTGATCAGCACGGCCCCGATCACGAGGTCGGCGTCCCGCACCAATTCCTCGATCGCATGAGCGGTGGAGTACACCGTCTTCAGCTGGTTGCCGAACAGAGCCGACAATTCCCGAAGGCGCCTCACGGAGCGATCGACGACCGTCACGTCGGCCCGCAGGCCCACGGCCATTTCCGCGGCGTGCGTGCCGGATACGCCGCCGCCCAGGATCACGACCTTGGCCGGGGCAACCCCCGGTACGCCGCCGAGGAGTACGCCGAAACCACCGTTGGCCTTCTGCAGGCAATAGGCACCCACCTGCACCGACATGCGACCCGCGACCTCGCTCATCGGCGTCAACAAGGGCAGCGAACCGTCCGGTGCGGTTACCGTTTCGTAGGCGATCGCGGTCGCACCGGAGGCGGTCAGCGCGAGCGTTTGCTCGCGGTCCGCCGCGAGGTGCAGATACGTGAACAAGACCTGCCCGGGCTTGAGTTGTCGACACTCGGATAGCTGCGGCTCTTTCACCTTGACCACGAGCTCGCTGTCGGCGAACACCTCGGCAGCGTCCCGGGCGATGGTCGCTCCGGCGGCACGATAATGCGCATCGTCGAAGCCGATGCCGCTGCCCGCACCGGTCTCGACGAGAACTCGATGCCCGGCTCGAACCAATTCCTGCACCCCGGCCGGAACGAGACCGACGCGATATTCGTGAACCTTGATTTCCTTGGGCACGCCGATTTTCATGATTGCGCTCCGAGAGATTTTGAACGGGGAGGCCGGTCGAACGGAGCCCCTAGATTAAGGTCCCGTGGCGCCAGAGACCTGCGTAAGTGGGCCCCGCGGGGCGGAAATATGGCAGACTATGCGAAGAATCAACCGTTTCCCGCAAGAAAAAACCGCTCGTGAAACTCGACCGCTACGATCGTGCCATCGTCAGAGCCCTGCAGCTCAATGGACGCGTCACCAACAGTCAATTGGCCGAGAGCGTCAGTCTGTCCGAGTCCGCCTGCCTGCGCCGCGTTCGCGCGCTCGAAGACGCGGGGTTCGTCGAGGGGTATACCGCCTTGATCAACCAGCAGAAGGCCGGTTGTCCCGTCAACGTGTTCGTCAACATCACGCTGGAGCGGCAGGAGCAAGCCTTGCTGCGGGCGTTCGAGGACGCGGTCCGGCAGGTGCCGGAGGTCATGGAGTGTTACCTCATGTCCGGCGAATATGATTATCTGCTGCGCGTCGTGCTTGCCGATACGGCGGATTTCGAGCGGCTGCACAGCCAGCATCTCACGCGCCTCCCCAACGTGGCGCGCGTGCACTCGAGCTTTGCGCTGCGCACGGTGCAGAAGTCACGCGAACTCCCCGTGCGCTGACACTTCAGCGCGGCGCGAGCACGAGGGAGAAATCGATCTTGACCTCGTCCGCGATCCACTGCGTGCTCTTCCAATCGCCCTGACCGGCGCCGAAATCCAGGCGCCTCAACTTGGCGGTGCCGACGAGCTTGGCGCCGGCGCCCGCGGCGATCCACTGAAATTCGATCGGCACGTCCTTGGTCACGCCGCGCAGCGTCAGCGAACCGACCGCGCTGAAGCCCGTGGCCGTTTTTGCGAAACTGCGCGTCACGTAGTGCGCCGTCGGAAAGTGCGCCGTGTCGAAGATGTCGGGACCGCGTATCGTCGTGTCGCGATCCTTGTCCTGGGAATCGACGGAACCCAGATCGATCGTCACGTCGATGGCCGCCGTCGCGAGCGAGTCGGGTGCGAATTGGACCGTCGCCGCGAATTGGCGGAAGTTTGCCTTGAATTCCGCGCCCGCCTGCACGCCGGTGAATCCGAGGTGGCTCTGTGCGGCGTCGGCACGGTAAGCCGCGGGCGTCGCGGCCGCCGCCACGGAGTGCCCTGCCGTCGCCAGACTCGCCGCCGCGACGACGGCCGCCGCGAATCCCCAACTAGCCAGTCGTTTCATGGGTTCTGCTCCCGTTTCGCCTGTGCGGTGTTGCTGAAGGGCAGCATGCGCAGCAGCACGCCGTCCTTGTTCCAAAGGTGATGCTTGAAAGCCGCGAGCACGTGCAGGATCGCGATCCCGAACAGGAGCCAGCTCAGGACATCGTGCGTCTCCCGCAGCGCGTCGAAAGCGGCTTCGTTCTTGCCGATCAGATCCGGCCAGGTGAACAGTCCGAACCAACTCACCGAATAGTTCTTGGCCGAAGACATCAGCCAGCCGGTGAGCGGCATCGCGAACAACAGAACGTAGAAAGCGACGTGGGTCAGATGCGCAAGCTTGACCTCGATCGGCGTCATCGCCTTCGGCAGGGCGGGCGGGCGGTGTGACCAGCGCCAGACCAGCCGCAGCACCGCGAGCATCAGTACCGTCATGCCGACGCTCTTGTGGCGCGCGAGCAGTGCGAGCTTGTGCAGCCCCAAGGGCAGGTCGTCGGCGGTCCACGCGAGCGCGAACTGCGTGACGATCAAGGCGGCGATCAGCCAATGAAACGACTGCGCCACCGCGTCGTAGCGCATCTTCTCCGCTGGGTTTGGCATCGAGATCCCTCTGGCGCAAACTCTCGTCCCCCTAGTCTACCAACTCGGTGCGGAATGCTGCGTAACAGATCGCTCCTCGTCGTGGCGTTCGCCTGTCTTGCGGCAGCCTGCCATGCTTCCTTGCAACCGAAGTCCGGCGGCGCCGTGCTGAAGAGCGCCGGCCCCGCCCCGCCGTCCGGGGTGACGGTCTATCAGATCGACCCGGATCGTTCCCGGCTGCGTGTGCTCGTTTATCGCGCGGGGGCCTTGGCCCGGCTCGGCCACGACCACGTGATCGTCGCGCATGGGCTCGCCGGTTGGGTCGCCAATCCCGCGAAACCGGCGGCCGCGAGTTTTTATCTGCAACTGCCGGTCGAAGAGTTCGTCGTCGACGACGCCGAGGCCCGCGCGCAGGCCGGCCCGGAGTTCGCCGAACCGGTCGACGACGACGCCAAGGAGGGGACACGGCACAACATGCTGAGCCCGGCACTGCTCGATTCGGTCCGGCATCCCCTGATCCAGATTCGCGCCTTGTCCTTTGTCGGTACCGAGCCCGATCTGCAGGCGACCGTCACTCTCTCGATCGCCGGGCATGATTCGACGCAGGTCGTGCCGTTTCGTCTGCGGCGCGCTGCCGGCGAGGTCGCGGCCAGCGCGGAGTTTCCTCTGCGGCAGACGGATCTGGGCCTGACACCCTACAGCGTCATGATGGGAGCGCTGCGCGTCGCGGATCAGATGCAGGTCTCGCTCGAGTTGGTCGCGAACGCGCCTCGGGGCCCGGCCCCGCGGCGGCGCTAGCGTTGCTCGGCGCGCCAGCCGTCGCGCGCGAGCACGAGGATGGGCGTGCCTTCGGGTGCGATGATCATGACCGGCCGCGCGATTCGCAGCGCCGCAGGCAACTTCTCGGCTGCCGCAATCCCAAGTCCGGCGAGTGCGATCAACAAAGCGTCCGGATCCTCGGACTCGAACAGCAAGGTCGGGCGCCGGACCAACGCGGGCTCGTAGAGTCCGAGATCGATCGTGTCGCTGGTGCACCCGATGTGGGGCAGGCTCGCCTCCGATTCGTCCATGCCGACGAAGCCGAGGCGTTCCCAATAGGTCTTCGCGGCCTCGAGATCGGGGGCCGGCAGCGCGATCTCGAGAAAATAGCCGCAGACCGAGGTCGCGTTGGCCGGGCGCTCGACCGGGGAGAACGTGCGTGCCTCGAGCAGACGGATCGAAAGACCTGCGGGATCGCGCCAGCCGACGCGGTTGAATTCGTCGCTGCCGAGATGGCGATATTCCAGTTCGACGCCGGCCTGTTCGATCGCCGGCAGAGCCTTGAGGAGCTCCGGACGCACGAAGGTCAGCTGGTCCTCGCCGTCCGCCGCCTGATGCAGTCCGAGACAGAGTCTGCCGTCCGTGACGACCGCATAGGGATGGGACCAGGTCTCGCCGACCTCCGCCTGCGAGAATCCCAGCTTAGTGTAAAACTCCAGCGACGCCGCGATATCGGGCGTCTGCAAAGACCACTCTAGGAAGCGCCCCAGCATTCATCTAGACCACGCCACCCACACAAACATATTTGATTTCGGTGTAGTCGAGGATGCCGTACTTCGAACCTTCCCGGCCCGTGCCCGATTCCTTGACGCCGCCGAACGGCGCGACCTCGGTCGAGATGATGCCGGTGTTGATCCCCACGATGCCGTACTCGATCGCCTCCGAGACGCGCCAGCTGCGCGCCAGATCGCGGGTGTAGAGGTAGGCGGCGAGGCCGAACTCGGTATCGTTCGCCATCGCGATCGCCTCGGCCTCGGTCGAAAATTTGAACAAAGGCGCCACGGGACCGAAGGTTTCCTCGCGTGCGACCAGCATCGCCGGCGTGACGTTCGCGAGTATCGTCGGCTCGTAGAACGTGCCTCCGAGCGCATGGCGCTTCCCGCCCAAGCTCAGGGTCGCTCCCTTGCTCAAGGCATCGGCCACGTGCTCTTCCACCTTCGCCAGTGCGTTCGCGTCGATCAAGGGTCCCTGGTCGGTGACCCCGGCGAGGCCGTCGCCGACCCGCAGGCGGCTCACCGCTTCGGTCAGTTTGCGCGTGAACGCCTCGTAGACGCCCGCTTGCACGAGCAGGCGGTTCGCGCACACGCAGGTTTGGCCCGTGTTGCGGTATTTGCTGGCGAGCGCGCCCTGAACGGCGGCGTCCAAGTCGGCGTCGTCGAAGACGATGAAAGGCGCATTTCCGCCGAGTTCCATCGAGATCTTCTTCATCGTCCCCGCGCACTGCGCCATGAGCTTCTTGCCGATCTCGGTGGAACCGGTGAACGTGAGCTTGCGGACGAGGGGATTGGAGGTCATTTCGCCGCCGATCAGGCTCGCCTTGCCGGTCACGATGTTGAATACGCCCTTCGGAATTCCCGCGCGCGCGGCAAGTTCCGCGAGCGCCAGCGCCGAGTAGGGCGTCTGAGTGGCCGGTTTGCAGACGAACGTACACCCGGCGGCGAGTGCGGGCCCCGCCTTGCGGGTGATCATTGCCGAGGGAAAATTCCAGGGCGTGATGGCGGCAACGACGCCGACCGGCTGTCTCAGCACCAGGATGCGTTTGTCCGTCTGATGGCCCGGAATGACGTCACCGTAAAGGCGCTTGGCTTCCTCGGCGAACCACTCGATGAACGATGCCGCATAGGCGATCTCGCCCTTCGACTCCGCGAGTGGCTTGCCCTGTTCGGCGGTCATGAGCACCGCCAGATCGTCCTGCGCTTTGACGATGAGGTCGAACCAGCGTCGCAGCGAATTCGCGCGTTCCTTGGCCGTCAAGGCGGCCCAGGCCGGTTGCGCAGCGGCCGCCGCCTGGATCGCGCGGCGGGTTTCCGACGCGCCCATGTTCGGAATACTGCCCAGCGTGGCCCCGGTTGCCGGGTTGTGCACCGGCAGCGTGCTGCCGTCGTCCGCGGCCGCCCAGGCGCCGTCGATGTAGCAGCGTTCTCGCAAGAGAGTCGGGTCGTTGAGTTTCATCCGAGGTGCTTTTTGAAAAATTCCAGGCTGCGTTCGAAAGCCAGCTTCGCGCTTGCCGGTTCATAGCTCGCACGATCCGTGCAATTGAAACCATGATCCGCAGGATATAGGTAGAAGATCCCCTGCGGGTCCGCGGCCTTGACCTGCTCGACCGCGGCGAGCGGAATATGCGTGTCGAGTTCGCCGTAATGATACATGACGGGCGCTTTCGGCTTCTCGGCCAGAAAATGCGTCGTGCCGCCGCCGTAGTAGGAGACCGCCGCGGCCAGGGTCAACCGGGCTGCCGCCACGTAGGCGATCGTGCCGCCCCAACAATAGCCGACGATGCCGACCTTGCCCGCCTTGGCCACCGCATCGATCGCCGCGCGGACGTCGAGGATCACCTGATCCATCTTGACGGCCTGCATATACCCGATTCCCCGGGCGATCTCCGTATACGGAACGTCGACGTGTTTTTCGACCCGGTCGAACAAGGCCGGCGCGATCGTCTCGTAGCCGGCCGCCGCGTAACGGTCGGCGACTTCGCGAATGTGCCGCGTGACTCCGAAGATCTCTTGGATGACCACGACGCCGCCCCGCGGACTTCCCGAAGGCGAGACCACGTAGGCGTCGAGACGATGGCCGTCGGCCGCCGTCAGTTCGATGCTATTTCCCATCCGTACACCTTACTCCGTGAACCTCTTTCAAGAATACCCCGTTCATTTGTCAGCGCTCAAGGAGCGCGCCGACGCCCATTCCGCCCGCGGTGCAAACCGCGACCACGCCACGTTTCGAGCGCGTCTCGGCGAGCGTCTGCGCGAGCGTCGCGAGCAGGCGTGCGCCGTTCGCGGCGTGGGGGGAGCCGAAGGCGAGACTGCCGCCCCTGACGTTGACTCGAGTCCGATCGACGAGGCCGAGCGGCCCCGCCAGTCGAAGCCGTTCGCGGCAGAATTCCGGATCCGCCCATGCCGCGAGGGTACAGAGTACCTGGGCCGCGAAAGCCTCGTGCAGTTCGACGCGATCGATGTCCTGCAGCGACAACTGCAGGTCCGCAAGGAGCTGCGACACGAGGAAGGCCGGCGCCATGAGCGCGTCCTGTTTTTGGTCCCGGTAATCGATCGCCGCCGTCTTTCCGTGCCGCAGAAAGGCCAAGACCGGTAAATCACGGTCACGCGCCCAGTCCTCGCTCGCGAGCAGAACGGCCGCGGCGCCGTCGGCCGCCGGCGCCGAGTTGCCGGCGGTCAGCGTGCCGGTGGGAGCCGCGAAGGTCGCGGGCAGGCGCGCGAGTTCCGCCGCATCGAGGCCGGACCGCAGCGCGTCGTCGCGCTCGACTCCTCGGTACGCGCGGACGAGGTCGCGATAAAAGCCGCTTTCGTAGGCTTTGGCGGCCTTGGCATGGCTGTCGAGCGCGTACTGGTCCTGATCTTCGCGGCTGATGCCGAATCGCGCCGCCAGGAGCTCCGTGCTGGCGCCGGGCGACCACCCGGTTCGCGGCTCGCTCATGCCGGGCAGCACGGGACGCAGATGTCGCGGCCGCAGTTCCAGCCACGGTCGCCAGCGCGCGCCCGCGGTCTCGCCGCGGTAGCTGCGCAACAGCAGATCCCGAAAATCGCGCGAATACGCCACCGGCGGATCGCTGACGCCGTCGACGCCGGCGGCGATCCCCGAATCGATCTGCCCGAGCGCGATCTTGTTGGCGAGCATGATCGCCGCGTCGAGGCTGGTGCCGCTCGCGCGCTGCAGATCGAGACCCGGCGTCTCTGCCGCGAGTCCCGCGTCGAGCACGCTCTCCCGCGTCAGATTCCATTCCGACGGATGCTTGATCGTCGCCCCCGCCGCGACTTCGCCCACGTGCTGCCCTTGCAGATCGAAGCGCTCCACGAGACCGCGCAATGCGGCCGTGAGCATTTCCTGATTGCCCACGCCGGCATAGGCGCCATTCGCGCGAGCAAACGGGATTCGGCTGCCGCCGACGATCGCCACGCGTCTTGGACTCGCTCCCACCCACATGCCCTCGACCTCCTCGTTCCTTCCCGCCCGAATTATGACCCTTCGCCCGTGCTTATAATCCGGCCATGGCTCATTCCCCCCGCATCAAAGCGCTCGCGACCCTGTTCGCGGCGCTGGCTGCGGGCTGTCACGGCACGAGCCCGCCGCCGCAACCGGTGAGCGGGACGGCGCCTGCCGGCCCGAAGGAAGAGCTCAACCGGGTCCTCGAACGCTACTGGGATGGCACCCTCGCCCAAGATCCGTTGATGGCCACGTTCGTCGGCGATCACCGCTATGACGACCGACTCGATCGATTGCTGACGCCTCAGGGACTCGCCGATGCCCTGGCGCGCGAACGACAGGCCCTGCACGATCTGCAGGCCGTGCCGGTGCCCCCGGCCGATTCCGCGGCGCGCCTCACCTATGAACTGTTCAAGCGCCGGCGTGAAATGGCGATCGAAGGATACACGTACCCGCAAGAACTCTTTCCTGTGAACCCTTTCGCGGGTGTCGCGCAAGACTTCGCCACGATGGGTGCCGATGAGGGGCCGCAGCCCTTTCGCTCGACGCGCGACTACGACAACTGGATCGCGCGCAGCGCCGCATTCGCCGTCTGGGCACGCAATGCGATCGACAATCTGCGTTCCGGCATGCGGCGCGGCTATCTGCTGCCACGCGACGTCGTGACCGAGATGCTGCCCCAGCTCGCCACCCTCGGCACCGACACCGCTTCGAACCCGTTCTACCGACCGCTCGACCGGATGCCGGAGACCTTCTCGGGCAGCGATCGCGAGCGAATCGCCCAGCGCTTGAGCACCGCGATCAGGACCGAGATCCTGCCTGCCTACCGCTCCCTGCATGATTTCCTGGCGACCGAGTATCTCCCGCTCGCGCCGGTGGAGGGCGGCTTGTCGGGTCTGCCGCTCGGCGAGGCGTGGTACGCCTACCGCGTGAGGCAATACACCGAGGCCGGTCTGACTGCCGCCGAAGTCCACAAGATCGGACTCGCGGCGGTCGAGCGCGTCCGAGCGCAGCTGCGAACCGCGCTGGTCGAAGCGGGTTCGCCCGGCGACCCGCGCGCCTTTTTCGACGCGTTCCGTCGCGATCCGCGCAACCTCCACCCGGCCATCGAGGTGCTGTCCGACTATCGCGATTTGTTCACTCGTGCGGTCGGCGCGGCGCCCGGCGTGCTCGCCGAGCTTCCGCCCCTATCGGTGGGTTTTCAAAGCAGCGAACCCTTTCTCGCGCCGGTAGCGGGCGCCGTGACGTACCGGCCGGCCACGCCGGATGGCGCATTTCCAGCCACCTTGTTCGTCAACACGCTGTATCCCGAGGAGCTGGCGGCCGCGGACGCCGAAGGTCTGCTGTTGCGCAATGTCCTGCCGGGCCGCGGTCTGCAAATTGTGGTGCAACGAAGCCTCGCCTCCCTGCCCGCATTCCGCCGCTTCGACACCGAGCCCGCCTACGTCGAGGGTTGGGCCCTCTACGCCGAGAGCCTGGGAGCGGAGATGGGCTTCTATCGGGATCCCGGTGCCAAGTGCGCTGCGCTACTCGATGAACTCACCGCCGCCACGCTGCTCGTCATCGACACGGGACTGAACGCCGAAGGCTGGACACGCCGCAGGGCGAGCGATTATCTGCGCGGCGAATTGCCGATCGGTGATCGGGCCGTGACGCTGCTCGTGGATCGGGCGCTGTCGCTGCCGGGCGAGGATTTGTCCGCCGAGATCGGCGCTCAGCGGTTCCGTGAGCTGCGGGCCCGGGCGGAAACCAAGCTCGGCTCCCGTTTCGACATCCGCCGGTTTCATGCCGCGGTTCTCGGCGCGGGTGCGTTGCCGCTCGATCTGTTGCAGCAGCGCGTCGATGCGTGGATCGCCATCGAGGGCGAGGCCACGCCGAGCGCGGAGGTCCGCTAGGCGGAACGGGATGACGAACCGCACGCGGGACTTTAGGTCAAACTACGCCGTGCGCTTCGCTCTCCTACTTCTTCTTTTCTGGTCGGCGATGCCGGCCTGGTCCGATTCGCCGGCAAACGAGGCCGAAGCCCCCGACGAATTCCATCTCACGATTCGTGTCGATCCGAACGATCAAGGGGGCGCCGCATCGGCCGATGTCCGCATCCACGCGAGCCGCGAAGTGCTCTGGGGCGTGCTGACCAGTTGCGAGGCGGCGCTCACCATCGTCCCGGGGCTGAAAGTCTGCGAGGTCCTCGAGGACGCGCCGGATCACTCCTGGCAGCGCATCCGACAGGTCATGGATTACTCCTGGATCATCCCTCGGGTAAACTACGTGATGCAGGCGAACTACAAGAAGCCGGACGACATCTCGTTCGAGAAGATCGCCGGGGATCCGATGCGCATGCACGGTTCTTGGACGCTGCAAAGCGAGGGAGAGTTTACCGTGGCTCACTACCAACTGGATTTCATGCCGGGATTCTGGGTGCCTCACTGGTTCGTCCGATCCTCGCTGAAGCGAGATTTGCCGAAGATGCTGCGCGCGTTGCGCATCCAAGCGGAAGCGGCGCAAAGAAACCGCGCACCATGACGCGCCGGGCGCCCGGAGGCGGCCGCAGGCGGTCGAGTCCCCCCTTCGTCGCCCTTGCCGTGCTCGTCTCGCTCGCCGGTTGCGCGCGCGAGCCCGAGGCGCCGTCGGCACCGCCGCCGCGGTTGAAGCAAATCTTCCACCTCAATCCTTACGAAAAGGATTTCGGCTATGCGCAGGCGATCCTCATCGACAAGACTTTGTATGTGTCCGCGTCGGTTTCCGTCGACGAACATGGCCGCTTGGTGGCGGCCGGCGACATGGCGGGTCAGCTGCGCGCGGCCTACACGAACATCGGGCGCACGCTGACGGCCAATGGCTCGGCTTTCGACGAAGTGGTCAAGGAGACGATCTACACGACCGACATGGACGCACTGCTGAAGTCCGCGGACCTGCGCTTCGAGTTCTACGACAAGGAGCGTCCGCCGACGACCTCCTGGGTGCAAGTGCAACGGCTCGTCGATCCGGGCTTTCTCGTCGCCATCGAGGTCGTTGCGGAACTGCCCTGAGGATCCCCGGCGTCACCTGACTCGCGGTCGGGGGGGTGCTGCAGTATCCTAGTCGGCCGGCGCACAGCGGCGCTCTCTCGCGGATGACAGGACCTTGGGTCGAAACGTGGTGGACAAGCAATTCGAACGGCGACTCGCCGGACTGATCAATTCCGGCGAGAGGGCCGTGCTGCGCGGCGGTCGCAAAGGCGTCGAAAAGGAATCCCTGCGGGTCGACCCGGCGGGTCGGATCGTGCGGACACGGCATCCGCAGGATCTCGGCGCGCCGCTCACGAACGAGCACATCACGACCGATTTTTCGGAATCGCTGATCGAACTCGTCACGCCGCCCTTCCAACAGAGCTGGGAACTGCTCCAGTACCTGTGTGACATTCACCAGTTCGTGTACCGGCACCTCGGGGAGGAACTGCTCTGGGCCACGAGCATGCCGAGCGCGCTGAACGGGGAGGACAGCATCCCACTGGCGCTCTTCGGATCCTCGAACGTCGGACGCATGAAGACGATCTATCGACGCGGCCTCGGCCTGCGTTATGGGCGCATCATGCAGGCCATTTCCGGGGTGCATTTCAACTATTCGTTCTCCCCGGAGCTTTGGGACGTGCTCGGTCACGTCCTGCAAAACGAGCTGGGCCGCCAGGACTTCATTTCCGAACAATATTTCGGGGTTCTGCGCAACTACCGCCGCTATGGGTGGCTCGTGCTGTATCTGTTCGGTACTTCGCCCGCGGTTTCCAAGAGCTTCTTCGCCGGCCGTGAGACGAATCTGCCGGAGCTCGACGCCGACACCTTGTATCAACCCCACGCGACTTCGCTGCGGATGAGCGACATCGGTTATCGCAACAAGAACCAGGCCAGCGTGAGCGTTTCGGTCAACAGTCTGTCCGAGTACGTGCGCGATCTTTCCCGCGCAACCGGAACACCGTATCCACCCTACGAGCAGATCGGCGTCAAGGTGGACGGAGAATATCGTCAGCTGAACGCGAACATCCTGCAGATCGAGAACGAATATTACAGCTTCATCCGGCCCAAACGCGTCGCCCGGTCGGGCGAGCGGCCGACGCACGCCCTGCGACGCGCCGGCGTCGAGTATGTCGAGGTGCGGGCGCTGGACGTGAGCGCCTTCGATCCGGTCGGCGTCAATCAGAACAAACTGCGGTTCCTGGAGGCGTTTCTCGCGTTGTGTCTGCTGCGCACGAGCGAGCCGATCGGCCGCGGCGAGCAGGACGATTTGGACGCCAATCACCTCACCGTGGCGATGTCGGGGCGCGAACCGGGTCTGATGCTGAACCGTGACGGGCGGCGGGCGCCGATGCAGGCCTGGGCAGCGGAGCTGCTCGATTCGATGCAGGGCATCTGCGAGCTGCTCGATCACGACGAGCCGCAACGACCCTACACCGCCGCGCTCGAACAACAACGTGCCAAGCTCGACGACGTCGAAAGAACTCCGTCGGCGCGGCTGCTTGCCGAGATGCGCCAGACCGGTGAGTCTTTCTTCCAACTCGCACTGCGCATGTCGAATCTGCACAAAGATTATTTTCTCGGACTCTATCCCCCGAATGAGCGCCGGCTCGGTGAGTTTGCCGCCGCGGCGACGGAGTCTCACGAAGCGCAACGCCGTATCGAGTCCGCCGATACCCTCGATTTCGACCAGTACCTCGCGCAATACCTGCGCGGGGAGCCAAACACTTGACATAATCCAGGCCACCGCCGCAGCCACCGCATCCGGCGGCCAGGCTGAGTTCGGCGAGTCGGCAAACGTGTCCCAGGTCCTAGAGTCGATCACCCGACCTCGGTACCGTGCCGGCCATGTATTCGACGCACGGGCATCTTGTCGACGATTTGCCGGATCTGCCGCATGCGCGGCAGCTCAAGGACGGGATCCCCTGGCTGAATTTCACCGCGGATCTCGAAGCCGAGTTCCGACGCGCTCATCTCGAGGAGAAGCTGCCCTCGATTCGGCTCAACCTTTGCGTTGCGATCACCCTGGCCATCGCCTTCTCCGGGATGGAAATGATGGTTCTCGGGCCGAAACTCGACCGTATCCCCGGTCTGCTGCACATTCTGGTCATCGTGCCCACGCTGCTTGCCATGATCGCCGCGAGCTTCTCTGCGCGGCGTCACAGCATTTACCAGCCGGCGGCGGCGATTCTGGCGACGATCTACGGGCTCGCCCAGCTGGCGATTCCTCTCATCGCATCGGCCGGCGGCATCAAGTTTCTGCTGCCGGGGGTCGTGCTCGCGACGACCTACACCTATCTGCTCGCCGGACTTCTGTTTTATCGCGCGCTGATTGCGAACGCGATCGTGCTGTTCGTCTACCTCGGCGCCGAGGCGGTCCTGCATCTCGACACGCCGGAATTCAGCTACGGTGCCCTGGTCCTGGTCGCGGCGAACGTCATCGGCGCCTCCGTCGTCTACCTGCACGAGAGGACGAACCGCCTGCGCTTCCTCGAGGCGGGGCTGTTGCGCGAAATGGTCGCCCGCGACGGGCTCACCGGCATCCAGAACCGACGCATGTTCGACCAGCACATCATCCGCGTCTGGCAACAGGGCGTCCGCGAGCAGCAGCAAATCGCGGTGTTGCTGGTGGATATCGATTGCTTCAAGAACTACAACGATCGCTACGGCCATCAGGCCGGCGACGAATGCCTGCGCGCCGTCGCAAGGTCACTGACCAAGTGCGCCCGCCGCCCCCTCGATTTCGTCGCTCGCTATGGAGGCGAGGAGTTCGCGGTCGTGCTGTACGAGGCGAGCCGTGATTACGTGGCCGAGGTGCTGACGCGCATCCAACGTTCCATTGCCGAATTGAACATACCCCACGACGCCTCGGTGGTCGCCTCGAGACTCACGGTCAGCGTCGGGGCCGGCTTCATCAAACCGTCCGCGAGCCGCACTCCCGAGGGATTGATTCAACTCGCGGACGAGGCGCTGTACACCGCGAAGGAACAGGGACGCAATCGCGTCGTCGTCATGGAGGCCGAATACCAATCGATGACGACGGGGCGCTTCGAGAAGCGGCGCGGGCACAGCACCGCCTGAACATGCCGACGAGACCGACGCGGCGACGCCGTTCTCGGCGGACGATCAGCGGTAGATCGCGATCTGCGCCGCCGCCCCCGCCCGCTGACTGGCGCGGAACATCCCCTCGGAATTGAACTCGAGCGAGATCCCGCCGTCCCGGTCTATCGCGATGACGCCGCCTTCGCCGCCCATCTTCGGCAACTCGTCGATCACCACGGTGCGCACCGCCTCGGCCAAGGACTGTCCGGCGTAACGCATGCGGGCGCTGATGTCGTGGGCGACCGCGTTGCGAATGAAGATCTCCCCATGTCCCGTCGCGGACACCGCACAGGACCGGTTGTCCGCGTAGGTTCCGGCGCCGATGATCGGCGTGTCACCGATCCGGTTGTAGCGCTTGCCCGTCATGCCGCCTGTGGAGGTCGCCGCCGCGAGATTGCCGTGCAGATCGCGCGCCACGGCCCCGACGGTGCCCACGTGGGAGATCGTCAGCGCGGAGAGGCCCGCCTCGCCGCCACGTATGCGTTCGAGCTGCCGCCAACGCTCCGGCGTGTGGAAGTAGCTGCGCGGCATCAACGTGAAGCCTCGGGCGAGCGCGAAGTCCTCGGCGCCCGCCCCCGCGAGCATCACGTGATCCGAGTGCTCCATGACCGCGCGGGCCAGTTCGACCGGATTCTTGACGTGGCCCACCCCGCAGACCGCGCCCGCGGCGAGCGAGGCTCCGTCCATGATGGCCGCATCCAACTCGTTGCGTCCGTCGAGCGTGAACACCGCGCCCCGACCCGCATTGAAACAAGGATTGTCCTCGAGAGAGGCAACCGCACGCGTGACCGCGTCCAGGCTGGAACCTCCCGCGGCGAGCAGCGTCGCACCGAGCTCGATCGCCGCGGCGAGACCGTCGCGATAGCGCTGCTCGAGCTGCGGTGTCATGTCCGCGCGAGGCAGGGTGCCCGCGCCACCGTGGATTGCAATGCCGAACATCTTCGCTCCTTATTTCCCTGGTCGGTGATCGCCGTCAAGGCTATCATCATTCGGTCATGAACCCATTCACCGAGAGCGGCGCCATCCGCAGCCTGCTGATCGCAAACCGCGGCGAAATCGCCATCCGCGTGATGCGCGCGGCGGCCGAGCTCGGGATACGCACGGTGGCGATACACTCGCGGGAGGACCGGTTTTCACTGCATCGTACGAAGGCCGACGAAAGCTACCTCGTGGGCGAGGGCAAGGGCCCGATCGATGCGTATCTGGACATAGCGGGCATCGTGCGCATCGCGCGCGAGGCGCGTGTCGACGCCATCCATCCAGGCTACGGATTCCTCTCCGAGAGTCCGGAGTTCGCCGAGGCTTGCGCCGCGGCGGACATCGTTTTCATCGGGCCGTTGCCCGAGACCATGCGTCAGCTCGGCAACAAGGTTGCCGCCCGCAACCTCGCGGTCAGCGCCGGGGTTCCGGTGATGCCTGCGACGCCGCCCTTGCCGCAGGACGAGGCCACGATTCTGCAACTGGCTAGCGAGGTCGGCTTCCCCGTGATGCTCAAGGCGAGCTGGGGCGGCGGCGGCCGGGGCATGCGCGTCGTCGAGAGCGCGGCCGAACTGATCGAGGCGGTCGGCGCCGCCCGTCGCGAGGCCAAGTCCGCCTTCGGCAAGGACGAGGTCTATCTGGAGAAACTCGTCCGCCGCGCGCGTCACGTCGAGGTGCAGATCATCGGCGACACGCACGGCAATCTCGTGCACCTGTTCGAGCGCGACTGCAGCGTCCAGCGCCGCAATCAAAAGGTCGTCGAGCGGGCGCCGGCGGCGTTTCTGACCGACGAGGAACGGGCGGCGCTGTGCGAGGCGGCGCTCAAGATCGGCCGCGCCGTGGGTTATCGGGCGGCCGGCACGGTGGAGTTCCTGCAGGACGCCGACACCGGCAAGTTCTATTTCATCGAGGTGAATCCGCGCATCCAGGTGGAGCACACGGTCACCGAGTGCGTCACCGGCATCGACATCGTCAAGGCGCAGATTCGCATCGCCGCGGGCGCGCGCATCGGGACCCCGGAGAGCGGAGTGCCGGCGCAAGCCGACATCCGCGTGGGCGCGCATGCCTTGCAATGCCGCGTCACCACCGAGGACTCGGAGAATAATTTCGTTCCCGACTACGGCCGCATCACCGCCTACCGCAGCCCGGCCGGATTCGGGGTGCGCCTCGACGCGGGCACCGCGTACGCGGGCGCGATCATCACCCGCTTTTACGATTCGCTGCTCGTCAAGGTCACGACCTGGTCGCCGACCCCCGAGGAAACGATCGCCCGCATGCACCGCGCGCTCTGGGAGTTTCGCATACGCGGCGTGGTGACGAATCTGCGTTTCCTCGACCAGTTGATCACGCATCCGCGCTTCGCCGCGGCCGACTACACGACGAAGTTCATCGACGACACCCCGGAATTGTTCCGCACCCCGCGCAAGCGGGATCGGGCGACCCGCCTGCTCAGTTTCATCGGCGACGTCATCGTCAATGGCAACCCGGAGGTGCGCGGGCGGCGCAAACCCGACCAGCCGGTGTTCCCGCGACTGCCGCGCGTGGAGCTTCCGCCGCCACGGCCCGGAACCAAGCAGAAGCTCGACGAGCTCGGACCCGATCGGTTTGCCGCCTGGATGCTCGGGGAGAAGCGCGTTCTGCTGACCGATACGAGCATGCGCGACGCGCATCAATCACTGCTCGCGACGCGCTTTCGAACCCATGACATGGCCGCCGTCGCCCCCTACTATGCCAGCCTGCTGCCGGATCTGTTCTCGGTGGAATGTTGGGGTGGTGCGACCTTCGACGTCGCGATGCGGTTCCTGCGCGAGGATCCCTGGACGCGACTGACCGAATTTCGCGCCCACATGCCCAACCTGTTGTTGCAGATGCTGCTGCGCTCGGCGAACGCGGTCGGGTACACGAATTATCCCGACAACGTCGTACGCTACTTCGTCGAGCAGGCGGCGAAGGCCGGCATCGACGTGTTTCGAGTCTTCGACTGCCTCAATTGGGTGCCGAACATGCAAGTCGCGATCGATGCCGTGCGGCGCACGGACCGGCTTTGCGAGGCGGCGATCTGCTACACCGGCAACCTGTCGAACCCGCGCGAGACGAAGTACGACCTGCGCTATTACCTCGGAATCGCGCGGGAGTTGAAGGCCATGGGTGCGCACGTCCTCGGGATCAAGGACATGGCCGGCCTCTGTCAACCGCACGCCGCGGCCGTGCTGGTCAGGGCGCTCAAGGAGGAGATCGGCCTGCCCGTTCATTTTCACACGCACGACACGAGCGGGATCGCGGCCGCCAGCGTGCTCGCGGCCATCGACGCCGGCGCGGACGCCGTCGATGGCGCGATCGACGCGCTCTCCGGGCTCACCTCGCAGCCGAATCTCGGTTCGATCGTCGAAGCCCTGCGTTTCGGTGCGCGCGATTCGGGCCTGGATCCCGACAAACTGCGAATCATTTCGAGCTACTGGGAGCAGGTGCGCCACGGCTATGTGTCGTTCGAAAGCGAGATCCGCTCCGGCGCATCGGAGGTGTATGTACACGGGATGCCGGGTGGCCAATACACGAACCTGAGGGAGCAGGCGCGTTCGCTCGGTATCGACGATCACCGCTGGCCGGAGGTCGCCGCTGCGTACGCCCAGGTCAACGAGATGTTCGGCGACATCATCAAGGTCACGCCGACCTCGAAGGTCGTGGGCGACATGGCCATCATGATGGTCACGAGCGGACTCACTCCGGCGGCGGTTCTCGATCCGAACACCGAGATCGCCTTCCCCGAATCCGTCGTGCAACTGTTTCACGGCGACCTTGGTCAGCCGGTCGGCGGGTTTCCCGCCGCCCTGCAGAACAAGGTGCTCGGCGGAAAGCCGCCGCTGATCGTGCGTCCCGGAGAACTGCTGCCTCCCGCCGACCTCGATGCCGAGCGCGCCGAAGCGGAGCACCGCGTCGGCCGGTCGATTTCGGACTTCGAACTCGCCTCCTATCTCATGTATCCGAAGGTTTTCGTCGATTACGCCGCGGATCGCGCGACCTTCGGGGAGATGAGCACGCTCCCGACTTCCGTCTTCTTCTTCGGCATGCAGTCCGGCCAGGAGATCAACATCGATCTGGAGCGCGGCAAGACCCTGATCGTGCGCTACGTGACGACCAGCGACGTCCACGAGGACGGCACGCGCACCGTGTTTTTCGAGCTCAACGGTGAGCCGCGACCGATCCGCGTCTCGGACCGCAGCCAGGTCGCCAAACGGCCGGCAAAGCGCAAGGCGGAGAGCGGCAACGGCGCGCACGTCGCGGCGCCGATGCCGGGAACGATCGTCACGGTGCCCGTGCATCTCGGACAGAGCATGCATCGGGGCGACGTATTGCTCACGCTCGAGGCGATGAAAATGGAGACCACGGTGCGCGCGGAGCGCGAAGGGATCATCGCCGAGATCCTCGTCCGCACCGGTCAACAGGTCGATGCCAAGGACCTGCTGATCACCTTCGCCTGAGTCGCGCGCGCGCCGATCGGAAACGCTGTCGCCGGAGGCCCGATCACCGGGGGCGCGTACTCAGGCTTGTTCCGCGGGGACCGTGACCCGCAGGCCGTCGAGCTCCGCGGTCATCGTGATCTGGCAGCTCAGCCGGCTGTTGTCCCGCGGTTCCCATGCGCTTTCCAACATGCCAAGTTCCATGTCCTCCGCCGGCGGCAGTCGCTGCGTCCATTCCGGATCCACGTAGACGTGACAGGTGGCGCAGGCGCAGGCACCTCCGCACTGCGCGACGATCCCGACGACGCCATGCTGCCTGGCGACCTCCATCAGGCTGATGCCGACGGGTGCCTCGACTTCCCGCTCCCGACCATCGGCGTCGCGGAAGCGAACTTTCGTCATGTCGCCTCCCTGAGCGGCACGGACGGGTCCTGCGCCCGATCCGGATCCAGGCGCGCGCGTTCCGCGATCAACTTGCGGGCCGCCATGTAGTCCTTCGAGTGGTTGACGGCCTCGAGCGCCAATAATTCGCGACCGGCGAAGTGGCAGACGCTGAAGCTCCGATCCGCCGGATCACCGCGAACCACCGTGCGATCGGCGCCTTGCGGCAGTCCAACGATCAGCAGTTTATTGTCGAATTGGTCGGACCAGAACCAGGGGACGCGATCGTGCACGACGTTGCCGCCCAACATGTTCTGGGCGGCGGTCTTCGCCTGCTCGAACGCGTTGTCGACCGACTCGAGACGCAGGCGCCGGCCATAGCGCGGCGAGGGATGATTGGTGCAGTCCCCGGCGGCGTAAATCGCCGCGTCGCTGGTGCGGCAGAATTCATCGACGACGATCCCGTTGTCGCAGGCGAGACCCGCGTCGCGGGCCAAGTCCGTTCGCGCCTCGGCGCCCACGCCGACCACCACGATGTCTGCCGTATGCACGGTTCCGTCCGCGCAAACGACGCTCTCGACGCGATCTCGACCGGCGAGGGCCGCGACGCGTGTATCGAGGACGATCCCGATCCCGTGCTTCGCATGTTCGGCGGCAAAAAACGTCGACACGACCGGTGCAACCACCCGGTTCATGAGGCGATCGGCCATCTCGAGCACCTTGACCGAACAGCCGAGCTTGACGCAGGTCGCCGCCGTCTCGAGCCCGATGTAGCCCCCACCCACGATCACGACGCGTGCGCCCGGGCGTATCTCGGACTGCAAAGCGCAGGCGTCCCGCAGGTCCCTCAAGTAGTGAACGCCGGCCAGATCGGCGCCTTCGCAGGTGAGCCGGCGCGAACTCGAGCCGAGACACAGCAGGAGGCGGTCGTAGCGCAGGAGGGGGTGGTCCTCGAGGGCGATCGACCGTGCGTCCGGATCGATGCCGGTGACGGACTTCCCGAGGACCAATTCCACCCGATGTTCGTCGTAGAAGCCGCGGTGGCGGAACCACAAACGCTCGCGCGCCAGCTCTCCCGACAGGAATTTCTTCGATAGCGGCGGCCGCTGGTAAGGTAATTCCGGTTCCGCACCGATCAGGATGAGCCGCTGCGTGTAAGCTTCGCGGCGAAGGGTGTCGACTGCTTGGGCGCCGGCCTGGCCGCCGCCGATAATGACGATTGTGCCGTTCATCGACTCCATGCACCATGACGGGGCGCTGCGTCGTGCGCGCCGCGCGTGCCCCTGGACCGCAATAGTAATAGTATTAGAGGGTAGGACCCATAAATTCCGCGGAGACTGGAATGAAATTGATTACCGCCATTATCAAGCCGTTCAAACTGGATGACGTGCGCGCGGCGCTGTCGGAAATCGGTGTCTCGGGGATGACCGTGACCGAGGTGAAGGGCTTCGGACGCCAGCGTGGTCATACGGAACTCTATCGTGGCGCGGAATACGTCGTCGATTTCGTGCCGAAAACGCGCATCGAAGTGGCGGTCAAGAACGAACTCGTCGATCAGGTGCTCGAGGCCATCGTCGGTGCGTCGAAGACCGGCAAAGTCGGCGACGGCAAGATTTTCGTGACCGACATACTGAGGGTTTTGCGCATTCGCACGGGCGAGACGGACAACGCCGCTCTCTAATCTTCGGTTTTCCGCCGCCGCGTGAACAGCACGTAGGCGGTGATGCAGACGGCGAAGTTCAGCACCCACCACGCGTATTGCCGCACGTTGTTTGGATCTGCGCCCTTGGCGTCCGGTGTCTGCAGCGTGCCGCGCAGTCGGGAGACCTCGGCGCCCTGTTTGATCTCGAATTCGATGCCCGCCGAGCCCGGCAGCCGCAGATCCTTCGCCACCATCAGGTAACTGCCGTCGACCTGCGCGCTCAGGGGATAGGTCCCCCCGCGTAAGAAAGCCGTCAGCACGGCGTCGTGAACGGGCGCGTTGTCGAGTGCGTTGCTCACCCGCACGCTCAGGCTGTCGCCATGCGCGAGCCCGACCAGCACGTACTGCGGCGAGCGCAGCTCGATTCGCTGGGCGGCCTCGTCGGCTGCCGGCGCGAGACTCGCGACCAGGGTCGCGCAGACCAGGGTCGCGCAGACCAGGGCGAGCAGCTTGATCAAAGCAGGAAGCCGGCCACACCGAGCACCGTTCCGCCGATGCTCGCCAACACGCCGAAGATGGGAAAGAAGCCCTTGCGGGCGAGGAAGTACAAGGAGCAGAGCACGAGTCCCAGTTCCAACAGCCCCTCGCCGATGTCGAAGTACAACGCACGCTTTTCCTCCAAGGCCGACTCGTCCTCCTTTTCGTCCGCCTTCTTCTGGATCTCTTTCTCGTCGCCGGCATATTTGTCGCGCGCCGACTCCAGTTTCTGCACCGCCGGGGCGACCTTCGCAGGATCCGTGCCCAGGCTCTGGATCAAGGTGATTGCGATATCCGTGGTCGCTTCGCGAATCTTCTTCGCCTGGTAATAGCTCCATTGGTCGTTCGACTCGGTGCGATGAATCACCGCATTCGTATGTGCGCGGTGCGACGCGATCGTGACGACGGAAAGGAGTATGCCGACGACGCCGACGAGGATCCCGACCCGCCGCGTGTTCGGATCCTCCGCGTGTTCCGGCTTCAATTCGATTTCAGTCATTATTCACGTTACCCTTTGACATTGGATGAAAGAGCGCCGAACCGCCATGAAAGCCTTGAGCAGCGTCAGCCGGGAAATTTTAGCGCAAAACGCCGGGCGCGACGTCGAACGGCTGCTGCTCAAGCTGCAACTGCTGCGGATGGACCCCTTCGCGTTCTTCCGCGGCACGAATGCCTCGTTCCTCGGGCTGCTGCCGCGCTCGAACCGGCTGTTCGAGGCTCCCAGGACGCTGGTATGCGGAGATCTGCATTTCGAGAACTTCGGCGCATTCAAGGGGGACAACCGACTCTGCTACTTCGACATCAATGATTTCGACGAGGCCTGCGTCGCCCCCTTCACGATCGACATCGTGCGCTTCCTCACGTGCATCCGCGTCGCCGCCGACGGACTGCTGCTGAGCCCCAGGCAAGCGCGTCGACTCGAGCGTGGATTTCTCGATGCCTACGCGTCCGCGATAGCCGACGGCAAGCCGCGCTGGATCGAGCGCGCCCTGGCGACCGGCGTCGTGCGCGAGCTGCTGCGCCGGGCCATTCGCCGGCCGCGCTCGGCGCTGCTCGATCGCTTCAGTCGCATCAAGGCCGGCGAGCGCAACATCCGCATCGACGGACGGCGCACGCTGTCCCTGCATGACGGCGAAGCGCAGCGTCTGCGCAAATTCATGAAGGAGTTCCGCCGCGACGCGCCCGAGCCCGGCTTTTTCCGTCTCATCGAGGCGGCCCGCCGCATCGCGGGCAATGGAAGCCTCGGCCTCGCGCGTTACCTCCTGCTGGTCAAGGGCCGAGGCTCTCCGGACCAGAACTTTGCCCTGGATCTGAAACTGGCCGCCCCCTCGGCGGTCGCGGACTGGTTCGGCAGTCCGCAACCGGTCTGGCCCAGCGAATCGGCGCGGGTCGTGCGACTCCAGCGCATCATGCAGGCAATCCCGCCCGCGATGCTGCGCGCCGTGAGCTTCGACCGTCGTCCGTTCATCCTGAAGGAGCTCCAGCCGAGCATCGACCGGCTCGAGTTCTCGCAATGGCGTGGCAAGCCGAAGCGCATACTCGAGGCGGTCGTCGCGATGGGCCACGTCACGGCCTGGGCGCACCTGCGCGGCTG